>OIXH01001572.1_pt1 | contig 25137 bp, 21 predicted proteins | sample 1587741 | NCBI WGS metagenome assembly OIXH01 (sample SAMEA3888916, study PRJEB22519) | human gut metagenome | biome: human gut; feature: human-associated habitat; material: faeces | place: Denmark | collected 2011 | reverse complement strand
ATTACTAAAATAAAGAAGAGGGTTTCTGATATGGGAGCAAAATTATTGGTACACTATGACTTTGCGGACGCAGACCGGGTGGGGCGGGATGTCTCCGGAAACGGATTTGATGCCAGTGCAGGCGGCAGCAGTCTGCCACAGGCAGGAATCGTGCAGAAAAGAGCGGCAGTGACATTTGCAGGAGGGGCAAACGGCACTTCCTATCTGAAGGTGCCATCCGGGGTTTTTGAAGAAATCGGGGATGACGATGGAATCACGATTGCCGCCTGGGTGAACCCGGGCAAATGCGGGAGCGTCTGGGAGCGGATTGTCGACTTTGGAAGAGGAGCGGAGGGACCGTATCTTTTCCTGACCCGAAATCTAAAGGCCGTCTGCTTTAACGGACAGGATTTGGCGGCGGACCCGACAATGGCGTTAAACCAGCAGGAGTGGGTCTATGTGACGCTCACCGTGTCGGGAACAAAGGGCGGAACGATGAGCGCGGCAGGACCGGTAGTCTATGTGAACGGGGAAGTGGCAGCAGACGGAACCATCAGCCAGACAACGAGCGGACTGTATGCAAAGCTTCGCAAATGGTTTGAAACATTTGAGGATGTCAGAAATTACGGGAACAATTATCTCGGAAGGTCACAGTTTGCGGCGGATGAAGACTTCTGCGGAAGCCTGTCGGATTTCCGGATTTACAAGGGTGTGTTGACGCAGAGTGAAATCACAGAGCTGATGTGCCAGACGTTAAAAGAAGATGAAATATTAAATCTTGCTTTAAATAAATATATGGAAGCGCCGCAGCCGCTTGCTGTAAAAGATTATGAGCTGCCGAAGTCGTTTCTTCAGGGAAAGGTTTCCGTCACCTGGAGCTCAAACCGCCCGGAATTAATAACGGCGGAGGGAAAGCTGGGAGAGATTTATAAGGTAGAAAAAGTCACGCTGACGGCAACGCTTCACTGTGGGGATGCGAAGGCAGTCAGGGAATATGAGGTGACGGTTCTGCCAAAGGAGACCGTTCCGTATACTATCCGCGTCCATGCGAAGGATGAGACGATGCCGGTCAGCGAAACACTCTGGGGACTGTTCTATGAGGACATCAACAATGCGGCAGACGGCGGAATCTATGCAGAGCAGATAAAAAACCGTTCCTTTGAAAGCTTTCACTTTGCCGTTTATGACGGGCGTTCCGGTGCGGAGGGCAAAAGCAGCGGAAGAGTGCGCACGCCACTTGACGGCTGGTTTGGCGATACGGACAGGTGCACGCCGAAGTTTACCGGGGGTTTAAACGAACAGCTTGGCATCACAGACGAAGAGACGAATAACTGTTACCTGACGGTGAAAGACGGCACGGTAATCAGCAACCGCGGTTTCTGTGACACGAATGAGGCGTGCTCTATTGTTACGACGGAGGGGGCAGCGTATGACTTTTCCATCTGGGTGCGGGCCAAGAAGCGGTGCTCGATTGGGGTATTTTTGCGCGGTGCGGATAAAACAGCGGTGAGCCGCACAGTATTGGTAGATATTGAACCAAGTGACCGCTTTGTAAAGTATGGAGCGGAGAAAAAAATTACCCTGACTGCCACGAAAGCGGCGCACGCAGAGCTGGTACTGTCGTTCCACGGAGAGATGGATATTGACTTTGTTTCCCTGATGCCGCAGAAGGTCTGGGGAGCGGCAGAGGAAGACGGCGCGCCGATGGCACATATGAATTTTAAAAACAATCCGAACTACCGCCTGCGCAGGGATTTGGTACAGGCATTAAAGGAGCTTCATCCGAGCTTTTTGCGTTTTCCGGGCGGCTGTATTTCCGAGGGCTCTTACATCTGGGACAATGTCTATGACTGGAAGGATTCGGTTGGCGCGGTGGAAGAGCGCAAGGAGAATTTCAATGTCTGGGGCTATGTGATGACGATGGGGCTTGGTTATATGGAGTATTTCCAGCTTGCGGAGGATTTGGGAGCGACTCCGCTTCCGGTTATGGCGTGCGGCGTGCTTTGTCAGGCGCGCTCTGACTATGCGAATCCGGCGGGAGGTGCATTGCAGGAGAAATACATCAAGAATTTTACCGACCTGATTGATTTTGCCATCAGCACGGATTTTGCCGGAAATGAATGGGCGGCATTGCGAAAAGAAATGGGGCATGAGGTGCCGTTTGACCTGCATTATCTGGGTGTTGGGAATGAAAACTGGGGCGAAGAGTTTATGGCAAGCTTTGAGATTTTCTATGACCGGATTACAAAATACGTTGAAAAGAATTATCCGGGCTATCCGCTGACCATCATTTCAACGGCAGGCGCGCAGGCGGACGATGATGCATACCGTCTGGGCTGGAAATTCCTTGCAGGCGGCAATACCGGAGAGACCACGGTCGATTTTACTGATGGTGAAAAGAGCTGGAGCGAGCCAGTCAGATGGTATCAGAACAAGTCCCATTATATGGACACGATTGTCGACGAGCATTATTACCGGACAAACGAGTACCTGTTGCAGAATACCGACCGCTACGAGTACTATGCGAGAGCTTACCGGGCAGACGGCGGTATCGACGAGGCGGAAAGCTCCAAAGTCTTTGTCGGGGAATATGCGTCCAGCGAGAAAAATACGCTGGCGGGTGCCGTGGCGGAGGCTGCGGTGATGACCGGATTCGAGAACAATACGGATGTTGTCCGTCTGGCAGCGACAGCACCGTTATTTAATAAGGTACTGACAGACAATCAGTACCGCTGGACACCGGACTGTATCTGGTTTGACGATGAAAGCGTCTGGCATACGCCGACCTATTACGTCCAGCAGATGTTTGCCGTAAACCTTGGAAAAAAAGTGGTATCCACAGAGTTTCTCACGTATGAGGACTGCGAGAAGATTGTGATAAAACCGCGGGGCGGAATTTCCGTGACAACCGGCGATGCAACGATTGCGGTACGGGAAATCTGTGTCACAGATAAAGATGGAACTATTTTGTTAAAAGAAGATTTGACAAAAGGAATAAGCAGCGAGTGGACAGCGGTTGTAAACGGCGTTCCGGCAGAGAAACCGGGCAGTATTCCATTTGAGAGAGACAGTAAAAAGGGACTGATACTGCCGGCACCGAAGGCAGCGCCGGGAGTGTCCGCGGGCGAAAACGGCATTTTCCTGATACGGAAGGATTGGAGCGACTACACAGTTACCGTAAAGGCAGAGCGTCTTAACGGAAACGAAGGATTTTTCATCGGAGCGGGCGTTTTGGATTACACGCCGCAGAAGAAACAGGCATTGCAGTATGCAGTCGGCTTAAACGGAGATACCACCGGAATCCGGGTCTATAAGGAAGGGGTGGAAGGCTATACACTTGGCGATTTCTCCACGAGCGTGTGCGCCGGAAACTTAAGAAGTGCGCAGTACGAGCCGGTTTCAGACGGTGTATTGTATACAATTACCTTTGATTATGGAGCGAGGGAGGAAGCACACTTTGCGTGCGGTTACCAGAGTGAGGACGGAGCATTTCAGAGCAGAAAAATCACGGGACGGCTCCTTGCCTACCGGAAGGAAATTTTCCGCTCGGCTACAAGAGACGGGGAATATTTATACTTAAAACTGGTCAATGCAGAGAACATCGAGAAGCGTATCAGTGTGGAAATCTGTGAGGAAAAAGTTGCTTCCTGTGCAAAACAGATTCTTCTTGCCGCAGAGGATGGTCTTGCATCCGTGCCGAATGTGAATACAAAAGAGAGCGAGCCGGTAAAGCCCGTTACGACAGAAATTGCTGTGGAACATGGAAGTGCAAAGATTACACTTCCGCCGCAGTCCGTGGCAGTGCTTATCTGCACGCTGATAAAATAAGCCTTCTTGATTGCCGGAGAATTTTGTGCTAACGTAGGAGTAGAAATCATATCCATGAAACAAAAGAGGAGAAAATGGAAAAATGCGTTCTTTCTTCCGGCGAATCAAACATACATTGACAGAGAATCTGGGAGATACCTGTGGCGGAGCCGCAGTTGTCTCCCATTTTGTTGTTGGAATCCTGACAGGAGCGGCACTTTATGGCTATTTTCCGGTGCTGCCGCAGACAGTCTGGATTTTGATTGGACTACTACTGTCTGTGCCCATGCTCGGGCTGCTTTTTCTTGCGATGAAGCTCATTTCCAAAGGGGCGAGAAAATCGGTAGTCTACTGGCTGACAACCTTTTTGGGCATCTATTTTACGATACAATTTGCCACAAATGAAAGTGATGAGTGGCATAGTTTTTTGCTTGCATTTTTGTTTGCGACAGGGCTTGATCTGCTGGCGCGGTGTTTGTTTGCGGCATTAGTGAAAAAACGTCACAGGAAATTTCTTGCGTTCTGCGGGATGACATCATCGTTTGTCGTGGTATGGATGGCGTGTGTCATCGGTTCAAGCGGCTATGCAAACGAGGAGCTGGAGCAGATTTTTGCGGCGGCGGGCAGTGCGCGTCAGGCACTTTTAAAGGAGAAGGAAGAGGCTTGGCAGAAGACGTACACGGCGCTTTCTGCGGAGTATGGACCGGACAAGGGCGTGGGGCTTTCGACGGATACCTACGACATTTCTTATTTTATGGAGCGGGACGACGTGCAGGAAATCGGCATGGATGCGTACTTTTCCTATGACCTGACGGAGGTTCCGCTAGCGGGGAAGGTCTGGTATCCGAAGGAAGCGGGCAGCTTTCCGGTGCTGTTTCTGATTCACGGAAATCACACCTACACGACGCTGTCCTACCTGGGCTATGACTATCTGGGCAGATACCTTGCGAAAAAGGGTTATGTGGTCGTGTCGGTGGATGAGCGCTGCTGCAACGATTTGGTAAATGAAAATGATGCGAGGGCAATTCTTCTGTTAGAAAATATGCGTGCGCTGCGGACACTTGGAAGAGAGGAAAACTGTCCGTTTTATGACAAAATGGACTGGGAACAAATCGCGGTTGCCGGACATTCCAGGGGCGGCGAGGCGGCTGCCACGGCAAGCTTGTTTAACGAGTATGACAGTTATCCGGAAAATGGAAATATCTCTTTTTCCTATCATTTCCCGATAAAATCGGTTATTGCGATTGCACCTACGGTAGACCAGTACATGCCCGCCGACCACGCAGTAGAACTTGCAAATGTAAATTATTTGCTGTTAGCCGGAGCTTACGACCAGGACGTTACGGTTTTCATGGGAATGAAGCAGTATGAAAACATGACATTTTCCGGGAACGGCAGATACTTAAAGTCCATGCTTTATATTGCAGACGCCAACCACGGGCAGTTTAACGAGCTGTGGGGCGAATACGACATGATGTTTCCGCTCAACCGTTTCTTAAATACGAAAACGTTTCTGACCGAACAGGAACAGCAGAACGTCGCGTGCCGGTTTATCGGAACATTTCTGGATGTGACGCTTAAGGGTGAGCGGGAAGACGAGGAGCTTTTGAAAAATTATGCCGCGTATACGGATGAACTTCCCGAAACCATTTTTGTGCAAAGCTATCAGACGTCCGATTTTGTCTGTATCGCCAATTTTGATGAAGATTCCGAGTTAGAGACCGCGACGATGAGAGGTGCCACGGTGGATGTATCGGGGCTTGTCAAATGGACGGAGGAAAAAAGAGCGTATGGAGACGGCGGAACGGACGAAAATTATGCGGCCTATTTTAAATGGAAGAAAGCCGACAGTGCGCAAATCATATTCCGGTTCGCGCCGTATGATATGATCGGGCAGAACGTGACGTTTGACATTGCAGACCGGAATACGGAGCGCGTGGAAAACGGCAATTACAAGCCGTTTGACGGAAAAGTCGTGATAAAGGATACGGCGGGGGAGGAGGCAGAAGTCTCTATTTCCTCCTGTGCGGTGGTGTACCCGCCGCTTCCGGTGCAGCTTTATAAAACCGATGCGCTGTTTGGCGGAAAAGAATGGAAGTGTCCGATGCAGACGGTCACGGTGAGAGGGGAGCAGTTTCTTGCTTCAAACCCCAAGATAAATCTTGGTGAGATGAATTCTCTGTGGCTGGTATTCAAAGGGAGCGGAGCGATATCGCTTGATAATGTCGGATTTGAACGTGCAGATTTGAAACAACGATTAACAGAGGAATAACGGAGGAGAGAAGATTATGTGGATTGTATTTGCATTTGCATCAGCGCTGTTTGCAGGACTGACTTCTATCCTGGCAAAGTGCGGAATCCGAAAAACAGATTCCAATGTGGCAACAGCGATAAGAACAATTGTAGTTTTAATTTTTTCCTGGATAATGGTATTTTTAGTCGGGGCGCAGAGCGAAATTGGCGCGCTTTCGACGAAAACATGGATTTTTCTGATACTGTCGGGACTTGCAACCGGGGCATCCTGGCTGTGCTATTTTCGGGCATTACAGCTTGGAGATGTCAACAAAGTGGTTCCGATTGACAAGTCGAGCACGATTTTGACGATTCTGCTTGCATTTTTGTTTCTGCATGAGGAAATCACAGGTTTAAAGCTTGTCTGCGTAATCTTAATCGGCGCAGGAACGTTCCTCATGATTACCAAAAAAGAAAACGCGGATGCAGGAGAAAAGAGCGGCAAAAGCTGGTTACTTTATGCAGTGCTCTCCGCAGTATTTGCGGCGGCAACGTCGATTCTCGGCAAAGTGGGTATGCAGGGAATTTCGTCAAATCTTGGAACAGCAATTCGCACAGTTGTAGTTTTAGTTATGGCGTGGATTGTTGTCTTTGTGACCGGAAAGCAGGGTACCATAAAGAATATCGAAAAGAGGGAGCTGACTTTTATCTGTTTGTCCGGAATCGCAACCGGAGCTTCCTGGCTTTGCTACTACAAGGCATTGCAGGACGGTCTTGCGAGCGTGGTCGTTCCGATTGACAAGTTAAGCATTCTCGTGTCCATCGCTTTTTCGTATCTCGTATTCCACGAGAAGCTGAGCAAAAAAGCGCTGTTTGGACTGGTACTCATTGTGGCAGGCACATTATTAATGTTGGTATAGGCAGCAGACACCACTTTTTATACGGCGGCATAAGATATTACAAGTAGACATAACAGGGAGCATTATGCAGACCGTAAGAATTGGAGACAGAGGAACATTTGTGCAGTATCTACAGCTTGCACTGATGCGGGCAGGAATACCTACGACTGTAGATGGAATATTTGGAAAAAGAACCTGTCTGGCACTGCACACATTTGAGGAGCAAAACGGGCTTCCGTTAAAATGTGAGGCGGATGGGGCGGTATGGAGAAAGCTGCTTCCCTATTTAAAAGGGTATACGAGGCATATGATCGAGCAGGGCGATACCTTTATGGCACTCGCAGAGCGTTACGGTGCCACAGTCGAGGACATCCGCAGGGCAAATCCCTCACAGAATGAGGATGTGCTTGAAGTGGGGGGTATTTTAAACATTCCGTTTGATTTTCCGCTGGTGCCGACCGGGGTGAATTATTCGTCCTTCTTAAACCAGTACGTGGTGGAGGGACTTGCGGTCCGTTATCCGTTTTTGCAGCGGGGCAGTATCGGGCGAAGTGTCATGGGGCGGCAGATACCGTTTCTTATGATAGGGGACGGAAGAACGGAGATGTTTTATAACGCATCGTTTCATGCAAACGAGTGGATTACGACCCCGGTGCTGCTCAAATTCGTCGAGGACTATGCAAGGGCATATGCGACGGGAGAGAGCATCGGGGAGAACTCTGCGGCGGTATTATTTGACCGTTATCGCCTGTATCTGGTGCCGATGGTGAATCCGGACGGGGTCGACCTTGTGACGGGCGTCATTTCTCCGAAGGGAGAATACCAGAGAGCCTACCGGAGTGCTCAAAATATCAGTGCATCCTATCCGCAGATTCCGTTTCCGTCCGGCTGGAAGGCAAACATCCGCGGTGTCGACTTAAATCTTCAGTATCCTGCCGGGTGGGAGAATGCAAAAGAAATTAAATATGAACAGGGCTTTACGTCCCCTGCACCGAGAGATTTCGTGGGGACGGCGCCGTTGTCAGAACCGGAGAGCCGGGCGGTCTATGATTTTACACTGGCACATAATTTTTCCCTGATTCTCGCCTATCACACGCAGGGACAGGTGATTTACTGGAGGTATCTCGACTATGAGCCGGAAAATTCCAGAGAGATTGCACAGTATTTTGGAGAGGTCAGCGGATATCTTGTGGAAGAAACGCCTTACGCCTCCGGTTTTGCGGGCTATAAGGACTGGTTTATTTCGAGCTATTTAAGACCCGGCTATACGATTGAGGCAGGAATCGGCGAGAATCCGCTACCTATTTCGCAGTTCGATGAAATCTACCGGGATAATCTTGGGATTCTCGTGGGCGGGATGACACAGATTGCGCAGGTAACTCAAGCGTTAGTTGAGCCGGAAAAATGATGTCTTACTGCGCTACTCAAGCACTGCTTGTTTGAAAAAAATCCATTCATTTGCTACAATGAATTCACCGGTAGAGAGACAGAGTTCCCGCAGGACGTCCTGCGGGAAGGAAATAGAGAGGGAAAAGAATATGTTTGATACGATGAATGTAGCGAAAATTATTAAGCAAAAAAGAATGGAGAAAAATCTGACACAGATGCAGCTTGCAGATGCGCTTGGCATCAGCTATCAGGCAGTGTCAAACTGGGAGAGAGGAAATTCCATGCCGGACATTTCAAAGCTTGGGGAACTTTCGACCGTGCTCGGCTGTTCGGTGGAGGAACTTCTCGGAGATGATGACAAGGCAAAGGTTGTCGAAGACATGATAAAAGGAGAAGAACCGAAAGAGATGGATATGGAAGATCTGGTGGATGTAGCACCGATTCTTCCGCCAAAGCAGACAGAAGATATCCTTGGGCAGATGCTAAAGGAAGCAAAAGACGTGGACCTTTCGGACCTTGCGGGTCTTGCACCGTTTTTATCGGATGAAATGTTAGAGCAGTTTGCGGAAAATGTCAGTGATGAATCCTGCTTTTTGGATGAACTCTGTGGAATTGCCCCATTTTTGTCGAAGGAGGCATTAGACCGTCTGGTGAAAAAAGCAATTTCAAGTGGAAATGCCGATATTGATGATGTGGCAGGTCTTGCTCCATTTCTGTCGAAAGAGACACTGAATGATGTTGTCATGATGGTGTTGCAAAATGGCGGGTATATTGATGATGTGGCGGGGCTAGCCCCCTTTCTTTCGAAAGAAACACTCGATGATGTGGTAACATTTGCAATAGAGAGTGACGGAGAAATCGATTTGGAGGACTTGACAGGTCTTTGCCCGTTTCTGCCCAAACAGACGGTGCAGCGCATTGCAGCAGCAATGATACAGCAGGGCAATTTAGATGCACTGGCAGGAATTGCAGTGTTTATGCGTTGAAAAAAGGAATAATCCTATTTACCTATAAGGGGGTTGTGAGAAAAAACGGCAGGTATACATCATTTTCGTGTATACCTGCCATTTTTTCATCTACAAGCTCTTATTCAAAAGGAATTACTGCACCGTCGTAGGTGTCGTTGATGTACTGTTTGATTTCATCGGATTTTAAAACGTTTACGAGTGCCTGGATGCCAGGAGCATTTTCGTTGCCCTCTTTGACAGCGATGACATTTACATAGGTCTGAGCTGCTTCGGAATCGGATGTTTCGTAAGCAATGGCATCTTTTGCAACAGAGAAACCAGCCTGAAGTGCATAGTTACCGTTTAATACGACGAAGGCAACCTCCGGTACGACACGGGCAACCTGTGCAGCCTCTAACTCTTTAAAGGTAACGTTGTATGGGTTCTCTTCAATGTCATTGATGGTAGCGGTAAGACCGGCACCGTCTTTTAAGGTAATGACACCGTTTGCCTGTAACAGCAGAAGTGCTCTTGCCTCGTTTGTGGTATCGTTTGGAATGGCAATGACATCGCCCTCGGTTAATTCGGAAAGTTCATTCTTGGTTCCCGGGTAGATACCGAACGGCTCGTAGTGGATACCGCCGGCATTTACCAGATGCGTTCCCTGTTCCTCGTTAAACTGCTCTAAGTAAGGGATGTGCTGGAAGTAGTTTGCATCAAACTCACCACTTTCCACTACATTATTAGGAATTACATAATCATCAAATACGGTAATCTGTAAATCCCATCCCTGCTCTGCTAAAATCGGTTTTGCCTGCTCTAAAATTTCAGCATGAGGTGTTGCGGAAGCGGCTACGGTAATGGTGCCGCCCTCAGTGGAGTCAGCATCTTTTGCATCAGCTGATTCGGTGCCGGCAGCTTCTGTAGTGGTTTTTGCCGGTTCATCTGAGGTCCCAGTATCAGCAGCCGGCTTATTGGAGCTGCCGCAGCCAGCTAAAGTACCAAGGGCTAATACACCAACTAAAATGCTTGTTAATAATCTCTTTTTCATAATCATCCTCATTTCTGCACACGCACGGTGTGCGATAAATTTTTTCATTCTCCTCTTTGCCCGGATTATTTACGTTTGTCCAGACGGGATGCCAGGCGCATGCCAACAGTCTGGAAAATCTGTACCAATACAATCAGTAAAATAACGGTCACAATCATGATGTCTGTCTGCCAGCGGTAGTAGCCATAACGGACTGCCAGATCGCCGAGACCGCCACCGCCGACTGCGCCAGCCATGGCGGAATATCCGAGTATCGTACCGATTGCAATGGTGCTTCCCACGATAAGGGAAGTTCTTGCCTCCACAAGGAGGACCTTTGTGATAATGGTAAAAGTGCTTGCGCCCATGGAGCGTGCCGCCTCAATGACACCGGGATCCACTTCCTTGAGGGAAGACTCTACCATTCGTGCAATGAATGGAATTGCCGCAACCACAAGAGAAACGATGGTGGCTGTCGGACCGTAACTTTTTCCAATCAAAGCTCTGGTAAAAGGAATCAATAAAATCAGCAGAATCAAAAACGGAATACTGCGGATAATATTGGAAATCGCATCCAATATTTTGTAACAGATGGCATTTGGTTTGATGCCGTCCTTGTCTGTCACGGCAAGCAGGATGCCGACCGGCAGACCAAATAAGTAGCCGGCTGCGGTGGAGGCTAATACCATGTATAAGGTCTCACCGATTCCTTTGATAATCATCTGCGTCACTTCACTCGTCCACATCGCCGGTCACCTCCTCAATTTCCAAGCCTTTTTCTACGAGATACTGTTCCATCTGCTGCTGCAGTTCTGCTTCCGGTGGGAGACCTAAAATCATCTCGCCTTTTGCAACACCACCTACGTTTTTCGTATCTGCGCGAAGAATATTTACCGGGACACCGAATTTTAACACCATATTTGCAATGACAGGTTCAAATGCCGAGTTCTCGGAAAACACGATGCGCAGCTTTTTATCTTCGATGAGCCGGTCAAGCTGACGGCTTTCGCCATTCCAGTCCGTATCGCCTTCCCAGCTGCCTGCAGGGCGGTCCTTAAAAATCAAATCCCGCGCAACTTTGGACTTTGGATGGTTAAAGATATCTGCGACCCTGCCCTGTTCCACAAGCTGACCATTTTCGATGATTGCCACATGACCGCAGATTTCACGGATAACGGACATCTGATGCGTGATGACGACCATCGTGATGCCAAATTTCTGGTTAATGTCTTTTAACAGGTCCAGAATCGAGGCAGTAGTCTGCGGGTCCAAGGCACTGGTTGCCTCGTCACACAGAAGAATCTTTGGATTGCTTGCAAGTGCTCTTGCGATGGCAACACGCTGTTTTTGACCACCGGAAAGCTGGGATGGATAAGACTTTGCCTTCTCAGCAAGTCCGACTGTTTCCAGCAGCTCTAAGGCGCGTGCCCTTGCCTCGGATTTTTTTACGCCCTGTATCCGCATTGGGAAACAGACGTTGTCTAAGACATTTTTTTGCATCAGCAGATTGAAATGCTGGAAAATCATTGCAATGTCACTGCGCTGTGCACGAAGCTGCCGCTCCGTAAGGTTTGCCAAATCCTGACCGTTGATGAGCACCGAACCCTCGGTGGGGCGTTCCAGATAATTTAAGCAGCGCACCAGGGTACTTTTTCCGGCACCGGACATACCGATGATACCGTAAATGTCACCGGATTCGATTTCTAAGGAAATATCCTTCAGTGCTTCTACGTGGCTGCCCTTTTGCTCAAAGGTCTTATATAAATGATGTACTTCGATTGCAGACATAAGTGAATAGTTCCTTTCAAAAAATAGACGTCTTTTTTTGTACAGGGATTATTATATCTCCCAGAAGAAAAAAGTGTTAATACAAGAAGCCGATTACACGCTATAGGATAAACCTATAACAAAAATGATGACAAAAAAACATCCCACCAAAACGGATTCGCTTTGATGGGATACCGGTGTTCTTTGCCCAGATTAAAATATCAGCCGGGATTTATTCTTTAAAAGCCGGGCACCATTTACGATTAAAAGGATGCCTGCGGCAATTCCGCCGGCGAGAACACAGATTCCAACGGCAAGGCTTGATGCGCCGGCAGAACCCATGGTCTTATAAACTTTCTCATCCATATGAAATCTCCTTTTCTAAATGCTTTTCACGTTTTCTTATAGCACTTATTGTAACATCAATCCCATTTTCCGCCAAGCACTTTTTCACGGGAAAAATGCTCTGCTTCTTCCGGTGTCAGAAGTCTGACAAACGGCGCTCTTTCCTGGAAAGAACTGTCATTTACTGCATAAAAAATGGTTTTTCTTGCGGCCTCTTTGTTCCAGTCATGGAAGAGTGCTGGATTGATGTGCGGACCAAAGGAGCAGTCTAAAAACACGGTGTGCGCATACTCTCTCCACGGGCGTCCGAGGTAAACACTGCCGTCGGGACAGCCATTTGAAATCAGGCGGCAGTGGGAGAAAACATAGCCGTATTCTTCGCCCTCAGGGGTGGATGCGGCGGTCACGTAGCCGTGGATAAATCCGCCGGAAGCATTTGTGGAGGTGTTGCGGTCATTCTGCTCTTGTTCTTTTCTCGGCAGAGACTCGATGGTGCAGTCCTCAAAATAGGCGGTGGCACCGCCAAAGATGAAATCGACATCGCCGCAGATATAACAGCTTTTGTAGTAGTGTCTGCCCATCGTGCGGGGAGCCGTCTGCTTGGGACCTAAGAATCCGTCCGGCTGTAATTCTTTGGGCGGAAGAGGCGCCGTAAAAAGGGTGTCCTGATGACCGATGAGGCGGCAGCAGTCTGCCGTAAAACGGTCGCCGTCCGCATAGAGCGCAATCGCCTGTCCATGCGTCTCGGAATCACCGGAGGAATTTTCCACGGTCAGGTTACGAAGTGTCACATCGTGCGCGTCTACAAACAGGGTGTAAGAGCGAAAAGTACCTCGCTTTTTTCCGTCAGACATGATAAAATTAGCATAATCGTCATAGCGGATAATGGTATCTGCCGGAGAAGTGCCGGTGCCGACAATCGTCACATGTGGATGGCGGACGGTGACCTTTTCATAGTAGATACCGGGCGAAAGCGCAATCGTTACAGGTGCGCTGCTGTCAAAGGGAAGGCTAAGAAGCGCTTCATTAATACTGTGAAACGGGGTATCGGCAGCAGAATCGGAAGAAACATGGATTGTGGTTGACATATTGATAGTCCTTCTTTCCATTTTTTTATCAGTATAGCACAATTGGGCGATTCGGGAAAGCCAAACAGGGAACACTAAGAAGCGATAAGACCATAGAAAGGGTGTAGATACAAATGGAACTGGAATGGATGAAAGAGAGGGAAGCAATCTGCGATGTGTGCCACAAGATGTGGCAGCTTGGCTGGGTAGCGTCTAACGACGGCAATGTTTCGTTAAAACTTCCGGACGGAACATTTTTAGCAACGCCGACCGGCATCTCCAAAAGCTTTGTGACGCCGGAAAAAATCGTACAGATTGATGCAGATGGGAAAATTCTTGCGGCAGAGGGCGGCTACCGTCCTTCTTCGGAAATGAAAATGCACTTTCGTTGTTATAGGGAACGCGAGGATGTCGGTGCGGTCGTGCACGCGCACCCGCCGGTGGCAACCGGATTTGCAGTGGCAAATGTGCCGTTAGATGAGTATTCTATGATAGAGACAGTTTTAGCACTCGGCTCAGTGCCGATTGCACCGTACGGAACGCCGTCTACGCCTGAGATACCGGATGCGATTGCACCGTATCTGCCGGAACATGATGCGATTCTTTTAAAAAACCATGGGGCGGTAACGGTCGGAGCGGATGTATACACGGCGTATTACCGGATGGAAACATTAGAACAGTTTGCCAAAATCACACTGACCGCACACTTGTTAGGAGGAGCAGAGGAAATTGACAGGGAAAATATCGAACGCCTTGTGGACCTTAGGAAAAACTATTATAAACTCAGCGGAAAACATCCCGGCTACAAAAAATACAGCACAGATGGCAGACGAGACGGAAACGACTGTGGAAGGAGAGACGAGCATGCAGAAAATCAATAATGAACTTGGACATTGGAACGGACTGCAGCCGTTAGATGAAATCGAAGGATTTCTGGTACGACCGGGTTTCTATAATAAGGAAGGAGCCTGTCTTGCACAAAATGGTGTCAGCTTTACCATTCATTCCTTCGGAGCGACAAGCTGTACCCTGCTTTTATTCTGTCCGCACGAGTCAGAACCATATGCAAGACTGCGCTATCCGGAGTCTTACCATATCGGAAACACATTTTCCATGTTTGTGTTCGGACTGCGCATGGATGAATTTGAGTATGCGTTCCAGCTTGACGGGGAATATAATCCGGCAAAGGGAAAACTTTTTCATAAGGATAACGTACTTCTTGACCCATATGCGAAAGCTGTCACCGGACAGCGGCATTGGGGTGAGAAACCGGAAGGCGGCAAAGATTTTGTCTATCATGCGAGAGTTGTGCAGAACAGCTTTGACTGGGGCAATACGAGACAGCTTGAGACGCCGTTTGAGGACTTGATTATCTATGAAATGCATGTGCGTGGATTTACGAAGGATGCATCTTCAGGTGTTACGGCACCTGGAACGTATGAGGGACTTCGCCAGAAAATTCCGTATCTGCGTGATTTGGGCGTCAATGCGGTTGAGCTGATGCCGATTTTTGAGTTTGATGAGATGGAAGGCAACCGTATGGAAGGCGGAGAGCACCTTTATAACTATTGGGGCTATAACACGGTCTGCTTTTTCGCACCAAATACCGGGTATACCTCGGTCGAGGAGCATAACCATGAGGGCGAGGAGTTAAAACGCCTGATTCTCGAATTAAAAGAAAATGGAATCGAAGTAATCTTAGATGTTGTATTTAACCATACCGCCGAGGGCAACGAGCACGGCCCGAACTTCTCTTTTAAGGGAATCGACAACGACATTTATTATATGCTGACACCGGAAGGATACTACTACAACTTTAGCGGTTGCGGGAATGTCATGAACTGCAATCATCCGGTTGTGAGCCGCTTTATTGTAGACTGCTTAAGATACTGGGTGACAGAGTACCGCGTGGACGGATTCCGTTTCGACCTTGCCTCCATTTTAAGCCGTGGACAGAACGGAGCACCCATAGAGCATCCGCCGATTTTGCAAAGCCTTGCCTGCGACCCGATTCTTGGAAAAGTAAAGCTGATTGCCGAGGCATGGGATGCCGGTGGTCTCTATCAGGTTGGAAATTTCCCGTCCTGGAGCCGCTGGGCAGAGTGGAACGGCAAATACAGGGACGATATGCGCCGTTTCTTAAAAGGAGACGGCGGACTCGCAGGAACCGCTATCACAAGAATTACCGGTTCAAGGGATTTGTACGACCCGATGCACCGCGGCGAGAGCGCTTCCGTGAACTTCCTTACCTGCCATGACGGATTTACGTTATACGACCTTTACGCTTATAATCAGAAGCATAATGAGAAAAACGGCTGGAACAATACAGACGGAGATAATAACGGAAACAGCTGGAACTGCGGCGCGGAGGGCGAGACAGACGACCCGCAGATTAAGGGACTCAGAAGACGTATGATAAAAAATGCGTTTGCAACGTTGATGTGCAGCAGGGGACCGGCAATGTTTTATGCAGGAGACGAGTTCTGTAATACGCAGTTTGGAAATAACAATGCCTACTGTCAGGATAATATCATTTCCTGGCTGGACTGGAACCGACTTGAGGAATACAAAGGAATTCATGATTTCTTCCGCTATATGATTGCGTTCCGTAAAAAGCATCCGATTTTACGCAAATCCACGAAACAGGCGGCCTGTGGCTGGGGAGAGATTACGATTCATAATGGAAGCCCGTGGAATGTGCGCACGGACAACAACAGTCATTTGATTGGAATTATGTATGCCGGAAGGGATGCACAGGACAAACGGGACGACATTGTGTTTTATGGGATGAATGCATTCTGGGAGCCGCTTGGTATGCAGCTTCCGGATTTGCCGTATGGAATGCGATGGAAGCTTTGTATGAATACCTATGTAGAGTATGCAGACGGCAAGGACATGGCGGCACAGACTGATTTCAGGGACGGAAAGTATTTAACCGTTCCGCCCCGCACGGCTGTGATTCTCGAGGCGGAAGAACTGCCACCGGAACAGATTTAAATCCACCCGCCGTCTAGCGTGATAATCTGCCCGGTCAGATAGTCGTTTCCGGTACAAATCTGAAGTGCCAGGGAAGCGACTTCTTCCGGCAGACCAAAGCGTCCGGCAGGAATTTCTTCGGCAAGTGCCTCACGCTCCTCCTCGGAAAAACACTGGTTCATCGCAGTGTCGATGACACCACAGGCGATGGCGTTGACCTGGATATTGCTTGGCGCTAATTCTTTTGCGAGTGCCTTGGTGAAAGAATTGATGCCGCCCTTGGTGGCAGAATATGCAACCTCGCAGGAAGCGCCCACATTGCCCCAGACGGAGGAAATGTTTAAAATCTTTCCGGCACCGCATCCCAACATATGCGGGATGGCGAGCTTGCTCGTAGCAAATACGGAAGTGAGATTTGTGGCAACGATGCGATTCCATTCGTTAATTGTCATATCCTGTAACAGTCCGATATGCGAAATCCCGGCATTATTGACAAGAATATCAATGCCGCCTGTCTGTTCCTCTATCCTGGCAAAAAGTTCTGAAACGGCTGCAAAGTCGCCCATATCACAGACTTCCGCTATTACGCGGGTGTGACAGGTGGCTTCAAGGCGTTCCTTTAAGGCAAAGAGCGCATCTCTGGAATGGGAGCAGGTAATGACGAGCGAAAATCCGGCACGGGCAAAGCTTTCAGCGATGGCGCACCCGATTCCACGGGAGGCTCCGGTGACAAGTACGGTTTTGTTCATGAAAACAGGGTCCTTTCTATATTAATATGGAAGTTTTATCTGAAACTACTATAAGCGACGGCATGGGGGCTGTCAATCGCTTTTGCGTGTTGGAATTGGCGGTTTTTTTCAAATTTTTCGTCAAATTCTTAAATTTTTTTCATTTTATACTGGACAGACGCAAAAATATGTGCTAATATAATCAAGCACGATTTGAGAAAGACGTGCAGACGAAATTACGGCGTGTGGCTCAGCTTGGTAGAGCGCTACGTTCGGGACGTAGAGGTCGCAGGTTCGAATCCTGTCACGCCGACTATGATGAAGGACTTTCCGGGATGGAGAGTCTTTTTTTTGTGGTTTTTACCATGTCAGGCAGATTGGGATTGCAAGAACGGCGCACCCCGTTGTATAATGGGCGTAAGCGTGGCTTGTTCCATGCAAATGCGTGCCGGAAACGGCATAGAGAGAGCGTGCACAAAAGGCATGAGATGGAGGATAGAATGGGAAGAGACGTTATCATTGCGTGTGATTTTAACAGCAAGGCAGAAGTAATCGAGTTTTTAGGAAAATTTAAAGAGGAAAAACCATTCGTAAAAATCGGAATGGAACTTTTTTATGCAGAAGGACCGGAAATCGTGCGTACGATTAAGAGCATGGGACACAAGATTTTCCTGGATTTGAAGCTTCATGACATCCCGAATACCGTAAAAAAGGCGATGGCAGTACTTTCCGGGCTGGATGTGGATATGTGCAACGTGCATGCGGCAGGAACAAAGGCAATGATGGAGGCTGCAATTGAAGGACTGACCAGACCAGATGGAAGCAGACCGTTATTAATTGCAGTAACTCAGCTCACCTCAACCAGTGAGGAAGTGATGCAGCAGGAGCTTTGGATTAACAAGCCGATTGATGAGACTGTGATGCACTATGCAAAGAACACGATGGAAGCCGGCTTGGACGGCGTTGTCTGCTCTCCGCTTGAGGCAGGAAAAGTACATTCCGTATGTGGGGAGAAATTCCTGACCATCACACCGGGCGTACGTTTTGCAGACGGAGATGTGGGAGATCAGAAGCGTGTTACAACACCGGCAAAGGCAAAAGAACTTGGCTCAGATTATATCGTAGTGGGAAGACCGATTACACAGGCAGCAGACCCGGTAGCAGCTTACCGCAGATGTGTGGAAGAATTTGTAGGATAAGACAATGGAAGAACGTAGAATAGGACTGACTGGAAGCACCTTAAAGCTGATAGCAATCGTTACAATGTTCATCGACCATGTAGGTGCTGCGATTGTGGCGCGGATTCTGTTGCAGTACCGCGCCGATATTCCGGTTATTACAGCAATCCGCGGTGTGATGGATTATCATACGCTATATGTAGTATATATGACGCTGCGCACAATTGGAAGAATTGCATTTCCGATTTTCTGCTTTCTTCTGGTAGAAGGATTTTTGCACACCAGAGACAGCCGGAAATATGCAATGCGGCTCGGAATTTTTGCACTGGTTTCGGAGATACCGTTTGATTTGGCATTTAGCAGCGCACTTCTGGAGTTTGAATATCAGAATGTATTTTTCACACTGTTTCTCGGATTGCTGACAATGATGGGATGGGATGCCATCGAGAAAAAATTTGCAGATGGAAGTTTCGTGCGGATTCTTTGTAATGCACTTGTCCTTTTTGCCGGAATGGGAGCGGCAGAGCTGCTTCGGACGGATTACGGAATGAAGGGTGTATTCTGCATTATGGTGCTTTATATTTTCCGGAACAAACGGATTTATCAGGTGATAGCCGGCTGCCTTTCCTTCTTCTGGTGGGAGATAGCGGCAGTGCTTTCCTTTGTTCCAATCTATTTTTATAATGGAAAAAGAGGATTGAAATTAAAATATTTCTTCTATGCGTTTTATCCGGCGCATCTGCTGTTGTTGTATCTTATCTGCCACTTCCTGGGAATTGATGGAGTAGCGGCAGTCTGAAATAACAGAGAGCAACAAAAAGGACTTTAGAAAATGCAGATTACTTTCTAAAGTCCTTTTGTACATGAAAGATTATAATTGGTAAGGTATATGTAAACCTGCGGGAGACATGAAAAAGGGAGGAACCCACAGGATAATTTTTTGGCGGAGCTGACAGAACCCCTAAACATGATGCAGAAACTCAACAACTCCTTTTGATGATTCTATCTTACCGAAGAAATGTGTACGAAGTTTGACGGCAAAGTGAATAATATCTTAAGAACATCTAATAAATTTCTAAAATATGGAAAGGAAAAAGACAATGCTTGGAACATGTCTGGATGCGGTGCGGCAGCAGTCCCCGCTGATTCACAACATCACAAACTATGTGACGGTCAATGATGTGGCAAATATCATTCTTGCCTGTGGCGCAAGCCCGATTATGGCGGATGACCCTGAGGAAGTCGAGGAAATCACGGCGTTATGCGGGGGACTGAACATTAATATCGGAACACTAAACAGCCGGACGATTCCATCGATGGAGCGGGCAGGGCGTGTGGCAAATGAATTAAAAAAAGCCGTGCTTTTGGACCCTGTGGGAGCAGGTGCAAGTAAGCTCCGGACAAAGACGGCGTTAGAGCTGATGGAAAAAATACATTTTGATGTCATCCGGGGAAATATGTCTGAGATTCGTACGCTTGCAGGCGAAAGCGGAAACAGCCGCGGTGTGGATGCGTCGGACGGGGATGCGATTACAGAACAGAATCTCCTGGAAAAAGCGGAGTTTGCAGCAGATTTTTCTGCGCGGACCGGAAGCATTATCGTGATTACCGGGGCGGTTGATTTGGTGACAAATGGGAAAAATTGTTATTTTATTCACAACGGAAGACCGCAGATGCAAAAAATTACCGGGACCGGCTGTCAGCTCTCCGGGCTTATGACCGCGTTTCTTGCGGCAAATCCGGAAAAACATTTTGAAGCGGCAGCGGCGGCAGTGTGTGCGATGGGGCTTGCCGGGCAGACTGCCTGGAATCACATGGAACCGTGGGATGGCAACGCAACCTACCGGAACCGGATTATCGATGCGGTGTCGCGCATGACCGGGGGCATCCTTGAGGAGGGAGCAGATTATGAATTGCGATAAAAAAAATCTTTTGTTATATGCGGTGACAGACCGGAGCTGGCTTGGAACAGAGAGCCTGTATTCCCAGGTAAAAAAGGCAATTGACGGCGGCGTCACCTTTGTGCAGCTCCGTGAGAAAGAGCTTGCGCAGGAAGCATTTTATAAAGAAGCGTTGGAAATTCAGGCGCTTTGCAGGGAAAAAAATATTCCGTTTGTCATCAATGATAACGTTGCGCTGGCAAAGGAGATTGATGCGGACGGCGTTCATGTCGGACAGGAGGATATGGAGGCGGGAGACGTGCGGAGTCTCCTTGGACCGGACAAGATTATCGGTGTTTCGGCACATTCGGTGGAGGAAGCACTGCTTGCCGAAAAGCGCGGTGCAGATTATCTTGGCGTAGGCGCGGCATTTTCGACCAATTCCAAGAAGGATGTGAGCTGTATCAGCCATGAAACCATCCGTGATATCTGTCAGGCGGTACAGATTCCGGTCATTGCCATCGGCGGGATAAACGAGATAAATGTAGAAGAATTAAAAGGAACCGGCATCTGCGGCGTGGCGGTTATCAGCGCCATTTTTGCGAAGAAGGATATTACCGGGGCGGCAAGGACACTGCGGGAGCGGGTAGACACTCTGTTTTGATAAAGGAAAGGACTAAAAGGAATGATAAAAGGTGCGATTTTTGACATGGACGGAACACTGCTTGACTCAATGCCAATCTGGGAGCACGCCAGCGAGCGGTATCTGCAAAACAAGGGCATAACGGTGGAGGAGAATCTTGCGGAAATTCTTTTTTCCATGAGTATGCGGAACGGCGCTGCCTATGTAAAGCGGAACTATAAACTGCCAGAGGACATTGACGTGATTGTGGCGGGGGTAAATGAGATTGTGTCGGAGTTTTATCGCACGGAAGCATTTCCGAAGCCCGGGGTGCCGGAGTTTTTAGAACTGCTTGCAAAGAAAAATGTACCGATGGTTGTGGCAACCTCCACAGACCGCCATCTGGCGGAAGCGGCACTGAAACGGAACGGTTTTCTCCCTTATTTCCAAAAGATATTTACCTGCACGGAGGTAGGGGCCGGAAAGATAAAGCCGGACATTTTTCTTGCGGCAAAGGAATTCCTTGGCACGACGGTAGAGGAAACATGGGTGTTTGAGGATGCGCTCTATGCAATTGAGACAGCGAAGGCAGCAGGATTCCCGGTGGTTGGCATCTATGATGATGCGAGTGTAAAACAGCAGGAACAGATAAAGGAAAAAGCAGATATTTACCTCGAAGGAAAGATAGAAGCGGCAGAATTATACAGCTGGATATGTTCTGGCAAGTTGGATGACAGTGTGTTATAATTAGGAAAAACATCGTACGAAGGTATAAAATCATGATACGCAGAGCAGAATTAAATGATATTCCGGCATTGATGGACATTTATAATGAAGCCATCCTGCATACGACAGCAACATTTGATACAGAAATCAAGGATTATGAAAATCGTCTGGCGTGGTACAAAGAACATACCGGACGTTATGCCATATTAGTATATGAAGAAGATGAAAGGGTGAAGGGCTATGCCTCCCTGTCACGTTATCGTGACAGAAAAGCGTTTGACCCATCTGTGGAGATTTCGATTTATATCCACAAGGATTACCGAGGGCAGGGCATCGGCAATCGTCTGATGGAGGAAATCCTTTCGGTTGCCGGTGAATCAAAGGAGATACATACTGTGATTTCGCTGATTACCAGTGAAAATGAAGCCAGCATCCATCTTCATGAAAAATATGGGTTTGCTTACTGCGGTCAGATTCGTGAGGCAGGCGTAAAATTCGGGCGCACCTTAAGCCTGAATGCTTATCAGATTGTTTATGATGGAGCTGAGAAGTAGAAAAATGAGGATTCGTTATGATAAAATATTACAAGACCGACGACCAGTTGATTCGGGAGGAGCCTAAAATTGAGGATGGCGTCTGGGTTCAGATGGTAGACCCGACGGCGGAAGAGTGCGCGATGATTGCGGATGTCTTAAACGTCGACATTGGCGATGTGCAGGCAGCACTCGATGAAGAGGAAAGCTCCCGTATTGAACTTGAGGACGGCTACACCCTGATACTTGTGGATATTCCGGCAATCGAAATCCGCCACGGCAAAGAAAGCTACACGACAATCCCGCTTGGCATCATTCTGACAAGAGACGTGATTGTAACCGTCTGCACCGAGGACACGCCGATACTCCGCAACTTTGTCGTAAGCCGCGTCAAGGAGTTCAGCACCAAGAAAAAAATGCGTTTTGTATACCAGATTCTGTTCCGCACTTCAGCCACCTACCAGAGCAATCTGCGGATTATCGATAAGAAGCGCACAGAGATTGAGGGAAGGGTCGGAAAGAACACGGAAGATGCGGATTTGATTGATTTGCATGAGTTAGAGTCCACGTTAGTATACTTTGCGACATCACTGCGTGCCAACGGCGTGGTGCTTGACCGCCTGACCCGCTATAAGCGGTTAGAGCAGTATCCGGAGGACAAAGAGCTGTTAGACGACGTTATTGTCGAGAACCGCCAGGCAATCGAGATGACCAGCATTTACCGAGACATCATAAACGGTACCAGGGAGCTGATGTCCTCAGTCATCGACAACCGCCTGAACAATGTCATGAAATATCTCACATCTATTACAATTGTAATGGCAATACCGACCGTTATTTCAGGAATCTACGGAATGAACGTGGATGAACGCTGGATGCCATTTGCGAATACACCACACGGATTTTTGCTTATCTGTGTGCTGACACTTTTAATCTGTATTATTACGATGCTGTTTCTGCGGAAAAAGAATATGCTGTGAGGAAATTGATGAACGGAAAAAGAGTTTTTGCCGGATTTTTTGGAACAATCATTGCCATTGTGGAAATTGGTCTGCTGTCAGGATGCGCTACCGATAAACAATCGTTTGTGTTGACAAACACTGGAATGGAAGAAACCTTAAAACAGATTGAAATGTCTGACGAACAGAAGGGATGGGCACTCACAGCGGAGAATGAACTTTTGCATACCACATCTGGCATTGAAAATTTTATATGCGTGAAAACCTTTGATAAAACACTTCCGGTTTCGGAAGGAGAGATAAGCCTGTGTGCCGTAGATGAAAATACGGCATATACGGCTTATTTTTCCATGGATGGAGAGAACATTCTGGTAGAGTATACAACGGATGCCGGGGAAAACTGGAAGGACACGGAGGTTTCCTATGCTTCTTATGGAGGGGCATATAAGGCATATCTGTCATTTGCGGATAGGGAGCACGGATATTTGTTATATTGTTCAGACCCGGGAGCGGGAATGATGACAAAAATCCTTTTTTCAACGGAAGATGGGGGAGAAACCTTTTCTTATGTTGCGGATTTGACGGATGAGGTAAGCGGTTATCCAACGGGAATCGCTTTTTCATCTGAGGCAGAAGGATTTATAGGGACATCCTATCACGGACAGGATGCGTATTTTTATCAGACGAAGGATGGTGGGGAAACCTGGCAGAGCATGGAGCTGCCGCGTTATGACGGGAAGGACAGTCTTTATATAGAAGGAACTGCGCCGGTATTTTTCGGAGAAAATCAGAAACAGGGGAAATTACTGTTACAGTATGTGACGGCGGAGAAAAGAAACACCATCCTGTATACAAGCGAGGATGGTGGAGAAACCTGGACACCGCAGCAGGAACTCGAATGTGACAGTGTCCGTTCTTATGATTTCTTCTCAGAAAATGACGGTTACCTTGTAGACGAAACCGGCTGTCTCTTACAACTCAAAGCGTCCACTGGCACCGCACGGTAAAACCAGGCCGTTGGAGGAAACCGGAAGCCCGACCTCCTCGGCGGATACCGTTCCGTGATAGCACTCTAAGGCGGTCGCAATCATATAGGTAAGGACTGCCGGCTGTAAACCGGTGGTGTAGGAGTTTACAAGGAAAAATAAAGGCTGTTCGGATAAAAGCTCTGCGCAAAGCTTGATGAGCGGGTAAACAGACTCTTCGATTTTCCAGATTTCTCCCTTCGGACCGCGACCGTAGGATGGCGGGTCCATGATGATGGCGTCGTAATGGTTGCCGCGGCGGATTTCGCGTTCCACGAACTTCACACAGTCATCGACAATCCAACGGATAGGCGCATCGGACAACCCGGATGCAGCGGCGTTTTCCTTTGCCCAGGTGACCATTCCCTTAGAGGCATCTACGTGTGTGACGCTCGCTCCTGCAGCAGCGGCGGCAAGAGTTGCGCCTCCGGTGTAGGCAAAGAGATTTAAAACCTTAATCGGACGTCCAGCGTTCTTGATTTTTTTGGAAAACCAGTCCCAGTTGGTCGCCTGTTCCGGAAAAAGTCCGGTATGCTTAAAGCTGAACGGTTTCAGGTGAAAATTTAAGGTCTTTTGAATCGGAAGCGGATAAGAAATCGTCCACTCCTGTGGCAAATCAAAAAATTCCCATTCACCGCCGCCCTTTACACTTCTGTGATAATGGGCGTTCATTTTTTTCCAGCCTTTTTCTTTCTTTGGGGTGTCCCAGATGACCTGCGGGTCAGGGCGTACCAGCAGGTAGCTGCCCCAGCGCTCTAGCTTCTCGCCTCTGGAGCAGTCAATCACTTCATAATCTTTCCAATTATCTGCAATCCACATGATGGGTGTCCTCGTTCTTTCTATATAAAATAATCTCGTAACACTGATTATAACAAAATTATTTTCATTTGAATACTAAAAGTTAAAAAAACACTTGCAATATTTGAATTTATCGTGTACAATACACATTGCTGTGACATTGATAGCGTAGAAGCGTGAGGTTGCTGCCGACATGGCAGGTTTTCCGTGGAGCGAATGTCAAGTTAGGAAACTGGCGACAAGTCACTGT
>OIXH01001566.1_pt1 | contig 25217 bp, 11 predicted proteins | sample 1587741 | NCBI WGS metagenome assembly OIXH01 (sample SAMEA3888916, study PRJEB22519) | human gut metagenome | biome: human gut; feature: human-associated habitat; material: faeces | place: Denmark | collected 2011 | reverse complement strand
ACTTCATTCAGCCGGAGCCTGCAAACAATTTTGCGCATAAATCTTGACGGGACCGACGGGCAGCGGGAATACGCCGAGTGGAAAGCAAAGCAGCAGGCTAAACAAGAGAACAAGGTATAACAAAGGCGGGAACATCTTAACCGATGCTCCCGCCTTGTTATACTTTTAATTGCTCTCATTCTATACCTAAGAATCAACAATGTCAAAAGGAAAGTAAAAAAAGTCATTACTATGAGCTAAGCCGAAAATAATTCGGTATTTACCGACAGATAGTTGGTCATAGTCCGTCAGAAAAAAATCTACATTCATTGTCTCTCCTGATGGGATGTAAAGAAGATTATCTGTATCTCTTATATGAGGGGATTTTTTTACAATAACCCATGTTTCATTAATATTTTGTTCGAGATATGGCAGATAGAGTTCCGGGCTATTATCGCTATGATTTGTTATGCAAAGAGATATCTGCTTAGTATCAATAGTGTATTGTGCTTGCACAGCCTGAATAGAGAATCCGCTTATCGGGGTCAAATTTTGATAAGGGGATTTGGGGGATTGAGAGGGTTTAATTAAATAGAACAAAAGAATACACAAGATGACTGTTGGGACAATGGCAAAGACTCTTTTTTTCATGGTATACTCCTTCCTTTTCCTCTGTCCATCGCCGTTTACTTCTTCCCTTTTAGAATATTCCAAACTGTTGATATTGTTAGTTACATCTATATAGACGCTAAATTTTTTAAAATGTTCCCATTTTTATCATTATAGTGTAAAATATAAACAAAGGCAAGGACAAGAATTGTCCCTGCCTTTGCTTACTATAGAACATTTTCAATAGAAATGATAAATCCGAACACATTAGCAGCTTGGATAATGTAGTTCGGATTATCATTACTTGGTCCGAGTGACTGGACTCGAACCAGCGGCCTCTTGAACCCCATTCTTTCTCCGCGATTATTCGTTGCGGAAAATAAGGAAATCATACAATTATTCAGATCTTTTGCAATTTTTAGAATTGTATTTATTTCGTATTTTCCATATATTCCGCTCGCATTCCGCCTTTATTCCACTTCTGTGGTGGGAGAGGAACGGGCGACGATGCGACCATCTTTAGAGCGTATCCTCTTACACCCCCTCAGCAATAGGCGTGCAAAGTCTTTACTCCTTGTCGCACTTCTCAATCGAACACTCATGCGCTTTCGTCTTTTCATCGTAGTTGATTCCAACTAACAAAATACTGCCAGTGTAGTCTCGGATTGAATCCGGGTATTTTTTGGCCTATCGCAGCAGCTCTCGATCAGCTCCCTGTCGTGGGTGATTACGAGAATGGTTCTGCCATGCCGCGCTTCGCTTTTCAGCCTTTCTGCGATCAGGCGCATATTCTGCCCGTCAAGGCCGCTGGTGGGCTCGTCAAGGATCAATATCCTGCGGCCGGAAAAGACGGCGCAGGCGATGGCAAGGCGCTGCTTCTGCCCGCCGGACAGGGTGGACGGGTGCGCGTCCCTGTACTCGTAAAGCCCAAACTCCTTCAGCAAATGTCTAGCACGGTCTTTGCTTTCTTCCGTCAATTCGGTATTCAGCAGCAGTTCATCCGCCACGCTCGCCGTAAAAAACTGCGTTGACGTGTCGTTGCCGCAGTAATAGATCTCCCTGCGCCGAGCTGCCGCTCTTGCCTTTTTCCCGTCTATCAGGATATGTCCCCTTGTCTGCTTCGCCAGCCCGCAGAGGATCTGCGCAAGGGTGGTTTTCCCCGCGCCGTTTTGCCCCGTTATGGCGGTCACGCCGCCCTTTGGAACGGACAGCGAAATATCCTCAAAAATGACTTCTTTGCGTATTCTTTTCGAGAGCCCTGCTGTCTTCAAGACGGCAGGGCTTTCGTCCAATACGGAGGGAGCGGGAAGGCACTTTCCCTCGTGCGGAGAGCGCAGACCCATGCCTGAGATGTCTGCTTCCGGCAGAAGGAGTAAATTCTCCGGTGTATACTCGGCCGCTATGGGAGCCTGAAACTATCGTTACTCAAAGGGTTATTTGTCCTTCTTACTTCTACACTTTTTCTACACTTTGCGGGAAGCTCATGCTTTTACTGGCTCAAGCCCTACATACTGTATGCCTCGGAATCGTTGTAATATCAGGAATTTGGCCTCCCTATAAGCGCCTATATTATCCCGAAAACACCTTGTCCATACGATTCGAAATCGTGTGGAGCGTTTGGCTTTCCGTCCTCGGAAATCCTTGATATTTGGTGCTTTTTAGACTATGCTGTGTCCAGCAGACTTGACTCTATCTACGCATTTTCTACGCTTTGTGCAGAGTAGTGAGTGCGAGTGGATTGCGGTTTTAAGGGTCACGAGAGGAACGCATCAATTTTCATTGGATTTCCTCTCCAAATGGCTCGAAATCAGTTTGAGGGAAACCTCACCGGGGGTTCGAATCCCACCCGCTGCGCCAAAAATAAGACCATCTGCCTTTGGCAGATGGTCTTATTTTTGGGTTCCGCTCCCTGTGGTCGCTCCACCCCAAGGAAATCGAATATGCTCGGGGCGAGTGAATTGCCCCTGCGCCAAGATCTTGCTGCGCAAAATACTTGTGACGGCGCACCCGCGCCGCCCCACCTTGTGGGGTCCCGGTTCGGTCGGCATCCATACTGATATGCCATGACAAAATGCCTGTGATGTTACAGCATCACAGGCATTTTTTGCGAGTATCGGCGTGGCGTGACGCGCTGCCGGCATTGCGCGGCTGGGGTACACCGGCTCGTTGTTGTCCCCGGCCGCAGCTTCGGGAGCGATGCGGCGAGCGGTCATCACGCGAAGCCGTATTTGATTTTGACACGCTCGAGCTTATCGAGCATCGGCTCGGTGAAAAACCAGAGGAAAATCACCGTGGAGATGGCCTGCACCGCATCCATTGCAAAGCCGGAGGCGCAGTAGACCGCAAGACTCTGCCACGTCAGCGCGCCTGTGGCGAGCAGCGCGGAGTAGGCGTTGAGCAGGATACCGTAGACGGCAAACGCGCTCACTGCGCCGAAGACGCAGAGCGTCCCCCGCTTTCTCGGCGCTCTGCCCCTGCGGAACACCAGCCCCGCGAGAAAGCCGCACAGCCCCATGCCGAGCATCTGCCACGGCGTCCACGGCCCCTGCGAAAAGAGGATGTTAGAGACCAGCATGGTCACCGCGCCCACGAGGAAGCCCGTCTCCCCGCCCAGGGCCGCGCCCGCAAGGATCGTCAATGCCAGAACGGGCTTGCACTGGGGCAGCATGAAAAAGGCCGCACGGCCCGCCACGCCCAGCGCACAGAGCACCGCAGTCACGACCAGCTCCCGCGCGCGGGGTTTGCGCCCCTCGAAGGCAAGGAAGAACGGCAGCATGGCCTCAAGCACCATCAGCAGCGAAACGGCGTAGTAGCTCCGGTCGCCCAGCAGCTTGGGGCCGAACACCAGCGTCAGGGGGATGAGCAGAAGGGCGATCAGAGAGGAGACGGCCGTGCGCGGGGAAAGCCTTCGCTTTTCCGGCGGCGCGGCGGGTGTGTCCGCCGCTTTCGGCGGCTGCGGCGGAGGCTCCCGCCGCTCCTTTTTAGGCGCTTCCCTGCCGCCGCAGGCGGCGATGACGTCCTCCGCCGTCACGGCTGCGGGCAGCCGGTCGCGCGCCATGCGGTTCGCCGCCGTGGTGTAGAAGCGGTTGAGCGCGAAAAACTCCCGGGGCGCGCCGTCGGAGGCGATGGAGCCGTCGAAAAAGAGCGCGCAGCGCTGCGCATAGGCGGCGCAGAACTCCACGTCGTGGCTGACCAGAACGACGGTCACGCCCTGCGCGAGCAGGCTTTGCAGCAGCTCAGCCAGCTCCGCCTTGAAGGCCGCGTCCAGTCCGCGCGTCGGTTCGTCGAGGAGCAGGATATCGGGCCGCGTGAGCAAAACCTTTGCCAGCGCCGCGCGCTGCTGCTCGCCGCCGGAAAGGTCGTAGGGGTGACGGTCCAGCAGCGCGTCCAGACGGCAGAGGGCGGTGACATAGGCGAGCATCGCCCTGTCGGAGGTGACCTCGGCAAGGTCCTCGCGCACGGTTTTTTTGGCAAAGAGCGTCTGCACCGCCTGCGGCAGGAGCGCCGCTTTGCCGGTGACGCGGACCTCTCCGCGATAGGGCTTTTGCAGGCCCGCCAGCAGCCGGAGCGTGGTGGATTTGCCCGCGCCGTTGCCGCCGAGGATGGCGAAAAGTTCGCCCCGCCGCACCGTCAGCTCCAGCCCGCGCAGCACGTCCGGCGCGTCTGGCGTATAGCGGAACCACGCATCCGAGACGGTTACGACCGCCTCCTCCGAGGGTGCGGGCAGCGGGCGCTCCGGCAGGCTTTTGAGGGGGTGCGAGGCGGCAAAGTCTGCCAGCCAGTCCCGCCCCTCCCGCACGGAGACGGGACAGGGAAGGTCGTTCTCCACCGCCGCCCACACGCGCATGGCGGCGGGCATGGCGCGGAACAGCTCATGTCCCGCCGTGCGCAGCTGCGCGCCCACGGCGCGGGGCGCGCCGTCCGCGAGGACCGCCCCGCCGTCCAGCACAACGGCGCGGTCGGAGAGGGGCAGCGCCTCCTCCAGCCGCTGCTCGGAGAGCAGCACCGTTGTGCCCAGCTCCCGGTTGACCCGTGCGAGCGCGGCGAGAAAGTCCGCCGCCGCGATGGGGTCGAGCTGCGCGGTCGGCTCGTCTAAAATGAGCACGTCTGGCTGCAGGGTCAGCACGGCGGCCAGGTTCAAAAGCTGCTTCTGCCCGCCGGAGAGCGACGCCGCCTCCCTGTGGAACCAGCTCTCCATGCCGAAAAAGCCCGCCATCTCGGCGACGCGGCGGCGGATGGTGGGCGTATCGTACCCGAGGCTCTCCGGCCCGAAGGCCAGCTCGTGCCAGACCTTGTCGGTGACGATTTGGTTTTCCGGACTTTGCTGCACAAAGCCGATGCGCTCCGCCTGCTCGCGCTGCGAAACGTCGGAGAGCGGGCGGGCGTCGAAAAGGACCGCGCCCCGGCGGACGCCGTTGGGCGCGAGAACGGTCTTCAGCTGGCGGAGGAGCGTGCTTTTGCCGCTGCCGGAAAGCCCGCAGAGCGTGACAAACTCGCCCGCGCAGAGCGTCAGGCTCACATCCCGCAGGGCGGGCGCGAACTGCCCGGGGTAGGTAAAGGTCAGGTTTTCGACGCGATAGAGCTCCATGTGCGCGCCTCCTTTCTTTGCAGCAGCACCGGCGTCAGGCAGAGCAGAAAATACGCGAGCAGCACGCTCGCGGAATACGGCGTCAGCACGCCGCGCGCCGTGGGATAGTAGCGCCACTTCACGCCGCCGAGCGCCCAACCCGCGGCGACGTAAGCGCCGCAGAGCGTCAGCCACAAAAGCAGCAGCCTGTCGCGGCGGCTGAAGCGGTAAAGGGAAAAGGCTGTGCGGCCCGGCAGTCCGTAGCCGCGGCTTTTCATGCTGTCCGCCGTCTCCACGGCGTTCTCAAGGCTCCACGTCACCATGACGGAAAAGACCGTCACGGCGCTCTTGAGCGTTTGAAGCCGGCCCTTTTCCGCGTACAGTCCCATGCCCCGCCGCGCCGCCGTCACCTCGCGGAGCTTTGCCTGAAAGCGGGGCACAAAGCGCAGCGTCATGGAGAGCAGGAGCGAGAGGGCGGGCACGACGCGCCCGAAAAGGTGCATGAGCTTGTCTGAGGTCATCACCGTGTTCCAGCAGGAAAACCACAGCACCACGGCGGCGAGCATCGCCGCGGCGGCAAGGCCGTAGGCGATGGACTCCAGCGTCAGAGGGTTGCCCGAGGGCAGATAGGCCAGAATGGTCGCGCCCTGATGGTTGAAGGCAAGGTTCACCAGCGTGGCGAGCAGAGCCGACGGCGCGAGCCAGCGCGCGGTGCGCCGCACCGCCGTGCCGCCGTTTAACTGCGCGGCACACCAGAGCGCAGCGCAGAGCGAGACGGCAAGGCAGAGGGGGTGCAGGAAGAACATGGAAAACGTCAGCACCAGTACAAAGTACAGAAGGTTCACCGCCGGATGGCAGGCGAGAAAGGCGTGATGCTTCATGCGCCGAGCCCTCCGCCCACATCCGCGCCGAAGTCGCAGGTGTAGACCCACTCGACGGTGTCGCCGTCCGCGAGGGTATAACGCGAGCAGCCGTAGTTGGGAAATTCGCCGTTCACGCGGTACATCCAGCCCGAGCCTTCGCCGCAGTCGAACTCGTAGAGGTTGCCGATGCCCTCGATGTAGGCGGACTGGTAGACCGGCGTTTCGGAAAACTCCATGTGTATCTTGTTCTCGCGGCACACGCGCTTGAGCACGTCAAACACGCTCTCGCCCTCAGTAAATTCCACTGCGGTCGGAGCCAGCAGAACGCCGTCCGCAGGGATCAAGTCAGCCTTCTCCGCGTTGAGCCGGCCGAGATTTTCCAGAATCGCCGCGCAGGAGATGGAGACCGTACACGTCGGCGCGGCGTTCTCCGGTGATGCATCGGGTTTGTTGGATGAGCTGTCCTGTGCGTCGGAGCTGCTGCCTGTCGGCAATGCGTCGGAGGCGTTTCCCTCTGGCGCGCCGCTTTCCACTGGCTGCTGTTCTCCGACCGGCGGAGCGGCAGGAGTCTCTGCCTCCTGCCGTTCGGTCTCGGAGGGAGCGGACGTGGCGGGCGCGGGCGTTTCGCTCTGCGCCGGCGTGGGTGTCGGCGTCGGCTCCGTCGTTTGTGCATTGCAGCCCGCAAGAGTGAATATCAGTGCAAGCGCCAGCAGCGCCGCACAAAGGCGCTTTGCCGTTTTCATGTCCGTCTCCCTCCTTTCGTTTCGGTGCTGCTATGCCATCAGGCGGCAGGCTGCGTCAGCGCCGCCATCCGGTAGAAGCTGCTCTCGCCGCGCTCGGCGCGGACGAGCGATGCGAGGGCGCAGGCCACCTGCTCGCTCGCCATTTGATTCGTTTCGCCGCCGCGCTCGTGGCAGAAGCCGCCGTCCGCGTTCTGATAGGTCAGCAGCGCGTCGAGCACGCTGTGGCCGTTCTTTACGAAGCGGCTGTCATCCGCATCGAGACCCAGCGCGTTGAGCGCAAGGAGCACCTGCGCGCAGCTCTCGGCATTCTCGCTCCCCCAGGAAGAGAAGCCGCCGTCCGCGTTCTGCATGGCGCTCAGGCACACGAGCGCGCGGTCGACTGCCGGCCGGACGCTGCTCTGCTCCCGATACTTCGCCAGCGCCTGTAAGGCCATAGAGGTCAGGTCGGGATCGGCGTCCTCGCCCATGAAGCTCCAGCCGCCGTTTGCAAGCTGAGCGGTCAGGATAGCGTCCACATACAGCTGCCGCGTCGCCTGCGTGCTTGCCGCCGCGTTCTGCGGCATGGGATAGTCACGGCTGTCGAGCGCGAGGAGTGCGTAGATCACGCCGTTCACGCCCTGCGCCGCCGTCTTTTCGTAGTCGCCGAGCGGAAGCGTCAGATCAAAGCCCGCGACGTCCCGCGCGTCCTTCCCGAGCGCGGAGAGCGCGAGAATGACGCGGCTGTACTCAGTGTACTTGCGTTCGCTCAGCACGCCGTTTGCTTCGCGGACGGTCTGCTCGAGCGCGGCGTAATAGTCGGTGAAATACGCGGTTTCCGTGTCCGCGCCGCCGCGGGCGAGGGCCAGCACCGTCCACTCGCCGCCGAGACTGCCGTAGCGCGGCGCGCTCACGGCAGCGGTCAGGTAGGCCGACGCACGGTCATAGGCGGTCTGCACGGCGCTCTTGCTCACGGTATCCTTGGGCAGTTCGCAGAAGCGCTGAAGGATGGCCGCCAGCTGCGCGCGCGTCGCGGTAAGCTGGGGGCTGAGCGTCGTTTCGCTCGTGCCGTTGAGGAGGCCCTTCATCACGCACCAGTGCATCGCCTCGTCCGCCCAATCGCTGATGCTGGCCGCATCATCATAGCGCAGTGGGAAGTACCACATACCGGTAAAGCCCTGCCCCTGCGTTTTAATATAGCGGTAGAGGATCGCGGCGAGCTGCTCGCGGGTAATGGCGTCGTTCGGGCCGAAGCTGCTCTCGGTATAGCCGGTAACGACGCCGGTCGAAGCCGCCCAGCGCACGGCCTCGCCGTACCACGCGCCCTCGTCCGCATCGGCGTAGCGCATGGCATAGTTGACCACAGGGCTGCCCGCGAGACGCCAGAGAATGGTGACGATCTGGCCGCGCGTCGCTGTGCCGTCCGGCGCAAACTCGCTCTCCGAAACGCCGGTCATAAGACCGTTTTCATAGACGTACTGCACCGCGTCCGCGTACCACGCGGTATCCGCGACATCGGTGAACGGCAGCGCCGCATCGCGCATAACGACAAAGGTACTCAGGTGCGTTGTTTCCACGCGGACAAAGAGCGCATCGTTTTTCTTTATGCATTGGCCGCTCGTGCGCTCCGCTGCACCGTCGTCGCTGAGGACAAGGACACGGCAGGTGTCACCCGTGCGGAACCGCTTGCTGTCCACGGGAATGTCGATCAGCAGTGTCTTGCCGCCGAAGGCCGTGACCGGCTTGCCGTCGATCATCAACGTGACCTCAATGATGGAGGCACCGTCAAGATTCTCATGAGCGAGCTTGTCCGAAACCTCTTCGGCCCTTTTCTCTGTGATCTCGAGCTTCAACTCGGAGCCGCTGTTCTTCGCCAGTTCACCAAGTACCTCGGCGCGCAGGCTGACGCGCGCCTTATCGGTTTCGACAATAAGCTGCACACCCTGCTTCGCCGCGTTCGCTGCGGCAGACTTCGGCAGAGAGACGGCGATGCCGTTCACCTTGCCCTTGATCTCCGGCGTGATGGTCACGGTGTCCTCGCCGGACTTCTTCGCCGCGCTGATCGCCTCACTCAAGTCCTTGTAGGAGACGGACGCGCTTGCTATGCCGTCTTTGATGGCAGCGGCAGGCGTGATCGTAGAGCTGACCGGCTTGACATACCACTTACCGGCATCGGGATCAAGCGTCCAGTCGTCGGTGTAGTACCACACGATGCGGTCGCCGTCTTTGATCGCATAGCTCGTCAGCCCGACATCCGGCAGATCGCCGTTCACCTTGTAGAGCCAACCGGAGTTTTCGCCGTTGTCAAATTCACTCAGCGTTTTCCCGTCCTTGCTGATGGACCGAACGTAACCGCTTTCTGCACCGACCTGGGACATACCGGCCTCGTCAAGCGCCTTAATAAGCGCGTGATAGACCGTTGCTCCCTCGCCCGAAATGGTGACGGAGCCGTTGAACCAGTAACCGCTGTCCGCCTTGATCGTCATGCGGACGGTGATCTCCGTGCCGACCGGCGGCTTGGGTTTTTCAACCTCGCCGCTTCCGGTTGCACGGCCCGGCTCGACCAGATTGGCACTGAAATCGTATACATTGAACGGCACGTCTTTAAAATGCGCCAATGCCGCCAATGCGCGGAACGCCTGTTCGGTGGCCAGCGCGTTATCCTCGCCGGAGTAGCGGAACTGATTTGTCCCGGTATTGACGTAGGACAGCATTCCGTCCACCACACTGGCGCCGGAGACGGAGGTCAGGGCTGCGGGGTCTTTGCCCAGAGCCAATAGGCCGATCATGACCATGGCGTCGGAGTTTGCACTGCCGAAGGAGCCGTTTGCATCCATGGCGGAGGAAAGCGCGGCGAGGATGGTATCCACCACTGCTTTCGCATCCGCGCTGGTGCCGTAATACTTTGCAAGAGCGGCCAAGGCAGCGCCCGCGGTGTCCGGACTGGTGTAGGTGATGCCTTTGTAGACAGACTCGAAGAGGCCGCTGCCCATGTTGGCCTTCAAAATGCCGATCAGGGTATTGACCTGCGCGGCGGACAGCTTCACGTTGCCCTGAAGATTGGCCAGCAGGATATAGGGTGCGGTGTAATAGGAAAGGGTGGAATAATCCGCTGCGGAGAGAATTTTGGCGTTATCGGTGGGCGTACTGCTGTTGACGGAATAGAGCCGTGTACTGTCGATGCCCAGAGACCGGAGAACGATTTCAATCCGAGAATGGTCGGAGAGGTTATCTTTCTGATTGTTGGCATCTTTGATGAGCAAGTTCAGCACATTCTGTTTGGCAGTGTCAGTGAGCGCTGCTGTTTTTCTGTCCAGCGTGGAATAAACGGCCATATCCATGGCGGTCCAACTGTCTTTGGTCTCCGTATACCCCTTGGCAATGGCGTCCATCAAGTCGCTGCGCTTTTCGGCGGTCACGGGGAGAATGACCTGAACGGTTTTGTGGTAAGAACCGGAACGATCTGCCAGCTTGAGCTGCACAGAGACGGAAATCGTGGCCGCTGTGTCATTGCTTTTGGCAAGGATCAGCGTTTCGCCGCCGGTGAGGTGCGCGTCGGTGACCGAATAGGTAACGGTGACGCCCGGAGCGGGGGATTGGCTGGACTTCAGCAGAGAAAGCTCAGTGCCGGTTGCGGTGCCTGCGGGAACGGTAAGGGCATCGACATACTTATCTGCCTCATTTTTCAGGTCCGGCAGGTTGATGCCGAACAGCTCATAGAGCTTGTCACCCACCGCCTGCCGGGTGGAGAGGGTCATGCCCTTCAAAGCATCTTTCTGAGTGTCGGAGGGATAAGCGGTTGTATTGCCGATGACGGAGAGTTTGGTACCATCGGTTTGGATGCAGTTACCGAATGCATTTTTTACGGTGATCTGGTTGGCAAGACCGGAAACGGTGCCGCTGAGGGAACCGGCGAGACCGCCGTTATAGCCCTGGGTGGGGGTGCCGGTGACGGTGACCTGCCCCGCGCCGATGACGGTGTCCGCCGCGGCGAGGGAACCGGCGAAGGAGCCGGTATAGTTGGTGCCGGTGACAGAACCAAGGCTGTAGCAGTTTTTCACCGTGCCGGTGCTGCTGCCCGCAAAGCCGCCGGTGTGATTGTTGCCGGTGACAGCGCCTTTGGCGTGGCTGTCGTAAATGTCGCCGCTGCTGCTGCCTGCAAAGCCGCCGGTGGAGTTGGTGCCGGTAACGGAACCGATGGCCGTGCTCTTGGTGACGGTGCCGCTGTTTTCGCCCACGAGGCCGCCGGTCATGTTCGTGCCGATGACGGCAGCGGAGGAGGAGCACTTGTCGATGGAGCTTGCAATCGAGAAGAGGGTGTCGGGATCGGTCTTGCCCTCATTGTGGCCCACCAGACCGCCGGTCTGCTTTTCGCCGCTGACTGTACCGGAGATGGTGCAGCCGCCGATGAGGTTTGCTACGTTTTTGGAAAGATCGTTCTTGTCCAGCGCTGCCTGCGCATAGCCCACCAGACCGCCGACCTTTTCCACGCCGGTGATGGATACATTTTTGAGGTTCAGATTTTGAATCTTTGCGCCCTTGATGACGCCGAAGAAACCTACGCCTACTTTGTCTGCGCCGGAGACGGTGACCTTGGAGATGGTTTTGTTCTGCCCGTCAAAGCGGCCGGTGAAGGGGTGCTCCGCAGTGCCGATGCCGGGGAAGGAGACGCTGGTGAGGTCCAGATCGGCGGACAGCTTGTAGTTTTTGCCCAGCGTCTCCGCATCCGTGGCAATGGCCAGGGCAAGAAGCTGCTCTTTGGTGGAGATAGTCTTCCACTGGAGTTCTTCACCGGAAAGGAAATCCCATGCAGGACCCTGGAAGTGGTTTTCGGTGGTGCCCTCGAACCAGAGGATATTGTCGCCGTCCTTCACCGTGGCAAGAGAAGCACTGACGTTGGAGAGCACGTCGTTGACGGTGAACATCCAGCCGTCCGGCGCATTCACTTCCCGGCCGTTGATGGTGTGGATGAAGCGGCCGAAGGTGGAGGTGGTGGAGTAGGAATAGGTCAGCTTGCCCTGCGCCTGCGCCGCATCCATCAGGTCCACCAGACGGGTGTTGCCGTTGGAGTCCATGGTGACGGAGATCACGTCGCCGGACTGCTCGAAGGAATAGGTAGCCTTATTATAAGCGGCAACGGCAATATTTACCGTGATTTGGGTGGTCTGTGCCGTTTCGGGAGCCTTGACGCTGCTCAAGTAGGGCAGTCCGTTGTTGTACTCGCTGTCCTGCACCCAAATACCGGATTCGCTGCCGGAGAGGGCGGCGAGGAAGTCGACGGCCTTCATTTCGTCCAGCGACTTGCCGGTGGCGTTATAGTCATGGCTGGAATCGGTGGTGCTGTTGTAGTAGCTGTTGGTGATGCCCTCGGACTGGTCATACTGGAAGAAGGACCAGTCCTGATTGCCGCCGATGAAGCCGTTGCCCTCTTTCTCGGTGACGGTGACAACGCCGGCCGCGTAGCAGTTTTCGTAGACGTTGCCCTGATAGACGGAGCGCCCTACGAAGCCGCCGGAGTGCGTGCGTGCGGAGACATTGCCCAGAGCGAAGCAATTGCGGATGGTGCCGCCGTAGCCAAGCCCCACAAAGCCGGCTGCGTGGGCGCTCTGGGTGGAGATGTCCATGGAGGACCAGCAGCGCTCGATAAGCCCCTTTTCCTCGTTAGCACCCACGAAGCCCGCGTGGCCAACGGAGGAGGTGGTGTTGGAGGTGAGGGTGCCGCCCTGCACGTAGCTTTCGCGAATGACGCCGTAGTTCCGGCTGACCATGCCGCCCAGCACCGCGCCGGTGTCGGCGGTGATATTGGTGTTCACCACGGCGCATTTTTCAAGGCGGCCGTAGTTGTTGTGGACCAGAACGGCGGCATTGTCGGAGAAGAGGACGTTGGCGCTGTCGATGGTCAGGTCATGGACATAAGCGGTGGCGCCGGTGTACCAGAAAAGACCGGAGTCGCTGTTGCTGAGGGTGAGGCCGGTGATCTTGTGCCCCTGTCCGTCAAATTCGCCCATGAAGGGATAGGTGACGGTGCCGATGGACTTGGTCTTTGTCTGGTCAGCGGCAGAGAGAGTGGAGAAGTCGATGTCAGCGGTGAGTCGGTAATTTTTGCTCCACGCCACCGCCTGCTTGCTGGGGGAGGAGGCTCCGTCGGAGGGCTCGTCCTTCACGTTGGCAAGGGCAATCCACTGCTTGGCGGTGGAAATGTCCACCCATTCTTTTTCGGAGGGTTTTTCCGTGCCGGCGGAGGGATGATACACCTCGCTGTATGCGGAGGGAATGCTGTCGGTGAGCCCCAATTCCCGGTCTATGGTGCTGTCTGCAATGGCGGTGACGGTGAAAGCATACTGCTTTTCCGCAGCGACTGCGTTGGCGAGATTTGCGGCGGTATACTGCCCCGGCATGGAGAAGGAACGGAAGAAGGTATAGGTGCGGTTTTCTCCGCTACTGGATACCAGATAGAGGTCAATTTGGTAAATGCCGGTGAAGTTTTCCCGGCCGTCCCACTTTGCAGTGGCGCCGTCCCACTTCACACCCGTGACCATTTTCATACGGTTGTAGGGGCTCTGAATGCCCACTACCTCATCGTTTACCTGCGCGGAAAAGACATAGGCGGTTTTTCCGTCTGTCTCCACAGCCACGGCGGCATAGTAGATGCCCTCGGGCAGTGCGGCAAAGGCGGAAGTAAGGTCATACCGGGTCTCGGTAATACCGGAAATGTCCTGCGCAAAGGTCAGCTGAGATACGTAGGAACCCAAATCATCATCATCATCAGTGACCAAGCTGACGATGAATGCTGCGCGGTTTTCCATGGCAGTGTACCACGTGAGCATTTGCTCTGGGTCGCTTTCCGCCTCGTCAACAGCTGCGTCCAGTGCGGCAAGCCGTGCTTTCTGCTCGGGAGTCATGCGGCTGATGACCGCAGTTTCGTTTACATACTCCAGCTTTTCAAGGTTGGGGAAGTCGGAGGTCTCGCTGCTGATTTTGCCATATTCTGCCTTTTCTTCTGCTGTGAGGGAAACCCAGCTTTTCTCGGCTCTCCACAGAGAAACGGTGTAGCTCTGCGCACTGTCCTGCGCGGCCCACTTGAGAAGGCCGGTGGGGAGGGAGCTTTCCTCCCCGTCCTCCGTGGTGATGGGGATGCGGGAGAAGGAAGCGGGGACGAGCTTCACGCTCTTGGCAGAGGCGGAGACCTCCTGCCACTGGAGAACGGGCAGATTGCGGTTCACGCCGCGGACGCTCTTCCAGTTTTCGCCCAGCTTGCCCAGCAGGTCGGATTGCATGGTGGCGAGGGTCATGCCTTCGGAGGTGCCGACTTTTGCACCCCCAGGAATGCTTCCGGTGAGGTAATAGCAGTTGGTGAGGGTATCATAAGAGCCGGTGGTAAATGCACCGGTGGAGGAAGCGTCCTTGCCGGAAATAGTGCCGGTAGTGTAAGCATTGGAAATGGTGGCGCCGCTGCTGGCGTAAATGCCAGTCGCATAGGATTCGGAATGAATATTTCCGGTATTGTAGCAGTTGCTCAGCGTGATGGAACTGCTGCTTCCGTTGAAACGGGCGACGATACCGGCGGCGCGGTCTTTGGCGGACACACTGCCGGTGTTATAGCAGCCGGTAATTGTCAGAGAACAACCGGAGGTTTGGCTGTTGCCCAGAATGCCGCCCACATAGCTGCCACCGGAAACGTTGGCCTCGTTGCCGCAGTTGGTGATGGTGTTGGCTGTACCAATGGCACGACCGACAATGCCGCCTGCATCGCCGCTGCTGCTGGTAACCGTGCCCTGAACGATGACATTCTTGATCTCGGCATCTTGAATCACACCGAAGAGACCGGCATATTGGGCGCTAACGTTCAAACCGGTGATGGTGTGGCCCTGTCCGTCAAAGCTGCCCTGATAGGGGTATACGCTGGAGTAACCGGACTGTGTGCCAATGGGCGTAAAGGGATTGCCGCCCAAATCAATATCGTCGGTCAATTCCGCATAGAGTTTCGTAACACTGGCAGCATTATTGACGGTATCGGCCAGCCATGCCAGCTGAGCACCATTTTCAATTTGATAGGGAGATTCCACCGTACCCTGACCGGCGGGATCCTCTTTTTCGGTTCCGTCCCATGCGGTGGAGGGAGTCAGGGTAACGGAAACGGTCTCATCCTTGGAAACGGTGAGGGGTTTGCTCACCTTGGCATAGCCCTTTGCCTTGACGGTGTAGGTGTATTCGCCGTTGGGCAACTTGTAGGTGCCGCCGGGCTCTGCGTCAATAGTCTTGCCGTTCCAAGTCACTGTGACGGCGGCATTAGTGTCTGCCGGGGTGATATCGAAGGTGACCGTGCGCTTTTCTACGGTAGAGAGGGTAACGTCCTCATTGACCGCGCTGCCGCTGACGGTGATTTTGCCATACTTTGCCCCATAGCCGAAGGCGGAGACAGTGTAGTCATATTCGCCGTCGGGGAGAGCGAACGTCCAGTTGCTGCCGGAATACGTACCGGACTGCCCATCAATGGTGACCACGGCGTTCTCCGGGGTGACGGTGAAGGTGACAGCGTAGGTGGGAATCTGCCAACGGAAGATGGGGTAGCCGTCATTGATGCCCGCCGAATCTTTGATGAATGCACTGTCCGACGGGAATGCCAGCGCTTTCAGATCGTCGGAGGTTTTGGCTGTGGCGTTGTTGTCGGTGCCGAGGGTGTCGAGGTAGTAGCAGTTAGTGACGCTGCCGCTGCTCTTTTTGCCGACTACGGGGTTGCTGTCGCTGCCGGTAACCGTTCCGGTGGTGTAGCAGTTTTTGATAGTGGCATAGCTGCTGTAAAGATATGCAGTGATACCACCGGCGCGCCAGCCACCGCCGGTGATTGTTCCGCGGTTGTAGCAGTCCTGAATGGTAACTGCGCCGGAAACATTGGCAGCGATGCCGGCAGCATTGTTGCTTGTGGAAGAAATTGAACCATAGTTGGCGCAATTCTGTACGACTTTTTTGTTGGAAGAGTATCCGCTGGAAATATAGCCGATAATACCGGCTACATTCTTGCCACCAGAGACGTTGGCTTTATTGATGCAATTCTCTACGGTTCCGGCGGAACCATCGTTCATGCAGCCGACAATGGCCGCAATGCCATAAGTATCGCTGCCAGAGGTAACAGAAACTTCACCGGACACAGTGAGATTCTTCACGGTGCCGGTGCCAACCACGCCGAAGAGACCATAGTGATTACTGGCGGAGCCGGTGATTTTCAGATTCTTGATTTCGTGGTATTGCCCGTCGAAGGTGCCTTTATAAGCAGAGCTGGAGAATTTCCCAATCGGTGTCCATTCAACATTATTTAAATCAATGTCATTTGTCAACTGGGCACAGATGCTGTTTTTGCCGTTGTCATTTACCTGCGAGGCAAACCAGCGCAGCTGGCTGGCATCGGCGATCAGATACGGGTCCTCCGCCGTGCCTGTGCCCGTGGGCTTTTTGGACATGGGAACGGTGATGTTCTTGGTGTCGCCTTTTTGGGCTTCCGTCAGGTCGACGGTGCCGCTTTGCGCGATATATGCCGCACTGTCGAAGGACCATTCATATTTGTAACCGATGGGCAGCTGGTAGCTGCAATCATTCTCGGCGGACATGGGAATCTCATTCCATTGCGATTTCGCGTAAGAGACTGAGATAGTCGGCGCGGCATCTTCAGCGTAAACAAAGCGCACGGTTGCTGACGGCGCTTTGGTCATTGTTACAGACTGCTCTTTGTCTGCACGGTCCACCGTCACTGTGTCTTCGGCAGTCTCATAGCCGAACTTGGAAGCGGTGTAGCTATATGTACCGTTGACCACGGAATAGCTGCCGTCTGCGTTGGACTTCAGCTCTTCATTGCCCTTTTTAACAGTCAGCTCCGCGTCGGCGGGGGTGAGGGTAAAGGTGAGCTTGTGCGGATTCAGGGAGAGCGTGACAGGGACAGTCACGTTTTTGTTCTTGACCGTGACGGTGCCGGATTGAGTGGCATAGTCATCCGCATTGGAGACGGAGTAGCTATAATTGCCGACCTTTACGCCCGTGAACTCGTACTTGCCATCCTTAGAGACGGCCTGCTCTGTGCCGTTCCAGGTGAGGACGGAATCCTTCGGCTCCACGGTGAAGGAGACGGTGTAGGTGGCATTGGGGTCAAAATACTGCCAGGAGAGGATGGGATAGCCGCCGTTGATGTTCTGCGTGTCGGCAAGGAAGCCGTCGCCGAGGGTGTCGGCAAGGGATTTCAGACCGTCGGAGGTTTTGGCGGTAATAGCTGCATCTGTTTTATTGCAACCATTGGTGTTGATGCTGTTGTAGTAGCAATTGGTAAAATTGTATCCAGTGGAGGCATAGCTATAGGCAAAACCGTAAGCATTGCTGGCTGCACCGGTTACGGTGACCGAACCAGCAGCATAACAATTTGTATAAGAGTGCGTATAACTTGCGCTGCAGTAAATATAGCCACTCATGCCACCGGCATAACCTTTTGCAGCAGTAATTGCACCGGTTGTATAGCAGTTTGTGGCGGAAAGAGTGCAATAATTGGATTCCTTACCAATTAGACCACCGGTAGAGGAACTGGAAGATAGACTACTGCTTGTAACTTCGCAAGCGGTATAGGAGTCGTTAATGGTTAGATTGGCGGTTTGGTAACCGACCAGACCACCGGTATAAGCAGTGGAATAGGTCCCTGTGGCAGTGTTTTTTACATTGCCGGTTACGCCGCAGTTTGTGATTGTGGTAGCGCCGGAGACCTTGCCGACCAGGCCAGCGGTGCCGTAACTGGAAGAGGCAACGTTGGAAGTAACATCAGCGGAAACTTCAACGTTTTCAATCACAGCGCCGGAGCCGGTCTCGCTGAACAATCCGGCGTTGCCGCTGGTGACGTTCAGCTTGAGGGTGACGGTATGCCCGTCGCCGTCAAAGGTGCCTTTGAAGGTTGATTTGTATGGCGTGGTGACCTCAATGTCCTGAGTCAGCTTATAGCTGCCGGATGCATCCATTTTTGCAAACGCTTCGGCAGAGCTGATTTCTGTCACATCTCCCGCTGCCCAGACCGAGGTAGGCAGCAGGCTGACGAGCATCGCGAAGCTCATCAACAGGGATAATACGCGCTTTTTCATTTGTCTTTCTCCTTCCTTTGTTGAAAAAAGCGTCCGCACCTGCCCGCTCACACGGGCCGTGCAGACGCAGAAAAGGGCGCAATGATCCCCTGGTCTGACGGCCCCCGGTTCGGGCGGGAGCTATCTCAAACAGCTTGGGCATTCTGACTTATCTCCTCAAGGGAGCTTCACAGTGACCCGCTCGCGGGGCTTTTCACCCACATTTCCCCAGTTCCGGTTTCCCGGTGCAGTTTTGATACGATCTTGAATTTTAACCGACCCTCGTGGAGGGTAAAGAGATAGATGTCGTTGTCTGAAATCGGTTGGTTATCCACACCATAGGCGGCAGTCGTCCCATTGACGGTGTAGCCCCACTACTGCTGCTTGTCTTCATCAGCGGTTTCACCGTCCACCGTCGTGACTCAGAGAGCGTAGGCCATGTCGGAAAGGCCCATCGCACGTCCGATGAAATAGCCGCCGCCAAAGCAGGTAAGAAGCGTGAAGAACATGACGGTCAGCGACATTCTGCCGACGTTCAGGATGGTCGTGACGTTCAGGCTCGCGCCGAGAAGGATGATAGCGAATTTCAGGATCTTCTTCGCCGTGAACCTCACGTCGGGCGCGGTGGCCTTGCCGGGCTTGCGGTAGCCGTTGATGAGCATACCGATAAACATGGCGATGACGGACGCGCCGATGACGTCGAACGGCAGAAGCGCCTCGATGCCCTTGGCGAGCAACGCGATGATGAGCGCGAGCACAAAGCCCGGCGCGTAGCTTTTGATTTAATCGGGAAGGGAGTGCATGGCGATCTGACCGCTTCGTTTTTCTGCCTGTTATCGTTAAAGAAAAGAGTTTTATACTGCATCAATGCATTTCTCCCAAGATGTATCATGATTAAAGAAATCTCTGACAGCTATCTGGATATTTGATTAATTTTAACACATAAACCGGCACTTGTAAAATGCCATTTTTCATTGCTCTTCTCGCATTGTCCCCGTATGTCAGTAACGCAAGTGCCAAGAGAATGCTTGCGCGAGATCATGCGGTATGTGTTGTCCTCTGGAAATATGCTTACTGTATTTAAAATACTCCCTGTACCGGTATATATTAGCTCATGCTGCAAAAACGCCGCCGTTTCAGGGCTTTGCGGGGAAGTGGCGGTACAAGTCAACACAAGAAAACACAGAATAAATCGTATGGGCAAAACGCATTTCTCAATTATTCTTTAGAACAATCTTAGAACAAAGACAGCCAAGTGGGGCAGAAACTTTCTGCTGTTACAAACACTAAACCGACAAAAAGACATAGCTTGTTCCGCTTTATGCCGACCGAACCATCGAACAATGCACTTCTATTGCTATCTCTTATATAAAAAGTCCGTATTGGCCTATTGACCAATACGGGCTTTTCGCTGCATACCTTTTTACTATGCGCCGTTCTGCTCAGCAATAGTATTCCATCGGATAGGTAAGATACTCGACCGGCTCAAGCTGGTCGCAGGTGACATAGCCGGCGGGAGCGCGGAGCAGGGACGGGATGCGGTTGACGACCGTGGCGCAGGTGTGCTCGACGGTCGCGGGCTTCACGACGTGGAACTCTGTCTTCGGCTCGCCGATGATCTCCCAGTCGCACAGATCGCCGTCGTCCGGTCCATAGACCTTGCCGATGGTCTCCTCTTCGACGGTAACGCCCTGCATGGTCTCGATGGTAACGACCGCCGACATACCGATAGCGTTGCCCGCCTTGATCTCTCTGCCGAGCGTTTCGCTGTAAATGTCCTTGTCGATGATGCAGGGGACGTGCTTCTGCGAAATGCTCTTGATGGTGAGGCCGAGCTTATTGCAGATCGCTTCGGCGGCATTCCAAGCGTAGGACGGCTCAAAGTCGGTCGGGTGGGCGATCTTTGCCTCAAACTCCTCCGGCGTCAGACCGCAGCCGTGCGCCTGCGCCAGCGCGATGCCGTACTCGTCCACATTGTAGCTGTAGGCGCCCTTGATCTTCGTGATGCTGTGGCAGCCGGCAGCCACAAGACCGACCATATTGATCCAGAAAATGTCCTGCATCCCGCTGCCGGTGATGGTGCAGCCGTTCGCCTTGGCCAGCGCGTCCAGCTTGTTGATCATGGCCGCGGACGTCGTCCAGGGGTAGATGGCCTCCTCGCAGGTCGTGATCACGTTGATGCCGCGGGACACGCACTGCTCAATCGCTTCGTAGATGTCTCCGATAAAGCTGCGGGTCGTGATGATGGCGACGTCGGCGTCGCACTCGTCGAGGACCTTTTCGGCGTTGTCGGAGATGATGACGCCCGTCTTGACGCCCAGATTCGCCCAGTCGCCGATGTCCTGACCGACGGACGCGCCATGGCCGATGCCGCCCACGATCTGCGCGCCATGCTCATAGGCATAGCGGAGGGTGTACTTGCTCATCTTTCCGCAGCCGTACTGCACGATTTTGATTTTATCCATGATGATAACTCCTTTCGATTCCTTGCAATTAAGATGCCCTGAAGTACTCTGTAGAATACGTTTTTTAGTCCTGCTCCATAAAGCTGCGGATATAGCCGACGAGCATCTCCGCTGTCCTTTCGCAGCCGAGCACATTGCTTTTGACCGTCAAGTCATAGCCGCGGGCGTCGCCCCATTTGGTGTCGCAGTAGTAATTGTGATAGTTCTTGCGGGAACGGTCTACGTTCCGTATCTCCTCAATGGCCTGCTCCGCATTCAGGCCAAGCTTGTTCATCACGCGGTTGAGCTTGAACTGCGGGTCGCCGCAGATGAAGATGCTGATGCAGTTCGGATTATTCTCCAACACCTGCTCGCCGCAGCGACCGATCACCACGAAGCTCTCCCCCTCCGCCGCCTTGCTGCGCAGCATGGCAAAGGTCTTCTCCGCCACGTTGACCTCAAGCGAATTGGAAAACCGTCCGATGCGGCGGGAGGCAAAAAAGTTGACAGGCTTTTCGTCCATCTCGCTCACGAGCTCTTCACTGTAGCCGCCCGAGGTGATCTCCTTTTCAATGGAGACCTTGTCGTAGAGCTTGACGCCAAGCTCTCGTGCGATCAGATCCGCGATATAATGCCCGCCGCTGCCGTGCTCGCGGCCAATGGCAACAATGATCTGTTTTTTCATCAATCATGCTTCCTTTCTCTTACAGATAACGCAGGAACAAATACGCCGTGGATACCAGCATCACAAGGATCGTCGCCGGCACGCAGTATTTGCAGTAGCGCCCCCAACTGATGGGGTAGCCGCACTTTGCCGAGACCGAGGTACCGACCACATTGGCGCTCGCGCCGATGGGGGTTGCGTTGCCGCCGAGATCGGTGCCGAGGGAGAGCGCCCACACGAGAACGCCGATGTCCATTCCCTCCGCCGCGGCGATCGCACGGATGACCGGGATCATCGTCGCGGCAAAGGGAATATTGTCCACAAATGCGCTCGTGACCGCCGATACCCAAAGGATAATGACTACGATGACTGCCGCGCTGCCGCCGCTGACCGACGAGATAAAACGCGCGATGACGTCCAGCACGCCGGTCTCCTCCAAGCCCGCGACAGAAACAAACAGCCCGATGAAGAACAGCAGCGTCTTATGATCTATCCCTTTCATGATGCCCATGACCGTCGCTTTCCCACTGGTCAGGCCGGAAACAAGCATGGTCAGCGCCGCCACGATCACGCCGATGCAGGCGACGGACAGCTCCGTTTGCGCGTGCGTGATCAGCAGCACCACCGCCAGCAGGAACACACCGGCGCTCGCAAAAAATGCCGCCTTGTTCGTAACTGCCGTGGACGGTGCGGGACAAGCGGCCGCTCCGCCGTTTTCCCGCTCGGCGCTTTTGAGCTCCTTGCGGAAGCAAAGCGTAAAATAGGCAAGCATGAGCACAAAGCAGATGGCCGCGACTGCACCGGTATTGGTAATGAAATCCGAGAAGGTGTAGCCGAGTGACGTGCCGATGATAATGTTGGGTGGATCGCCGCACATGGTTGCCGAACCGCCGAGGTTGGCGCAGAAAATTTCGGACAGGATCATCGGCACAGGATCAAACTTCATCGTCTGCGCCAGTTCAAGCGTGACCGTGGCGAGGAAGAGCACGACGGTGATGCTGTCGATAAACATGGAAAGCAGCGCCGAGAGCGTCATAAAACAAACCAGCAGCGGCACGATGCGGTAATGTACGAGCCTTGCGAGCGACAGGCACAGCCAGCGGAAAAAGCCAGCCTTGCCAAGCCCCTCGACCATGATCATCATACCGGCGATGAAAACGATCGTGGACCAGTTGATGCCGACCGCGCTTTCCTCACCCGAGCCATACCAGAAGGCGCGTTGAAAAAAAGCCCCTAAATTCAGCGTCTCCCAGATGGCGCGGAACGAGTGCATACAAACGCCGAACACCAGCGTCAGCACCAATGCGCCGCTGCCGAGTGTCACATAATGGCGCTCGAACTTGTCGAGTATGATCAGCAGGAACATACCAAGGAAAATAAGGATTGCAATGATCTGCGCGAACATGATATTCCTCCATAATGCTTTTGATCTCTTCTGACCTGCGCATTATAGCGCGGCCCGGCGAAGAAAGAAAATGCTTTGTTGACATGAAGGATATATCACTTTGCTATGGCAAAACGTACATACTTCCACCCCAGATGCGGCAAGCGGCTGCGTCGGAAAAAGGCGCAGCCGCTTGCCAAGGGGAGAGGTTTGATACTATGAGAGGAGTATCTTTGAAAGGTTTCTATCGTTTGATCAGTCGGAAGCCGATTCTCCGCAGACCACTGTTATTCAAGACCTGCTGCTTTCTCTGAATGGTCGTGCAGGATATTCCATGCCTGCACTGCCGTATCCGGCAGAAGATCATAGTTGATCATCAGGTCGCCGTTCTTCTGCTCTATGGTCTCCGGTGTGATAGGGATATAGCTCAGGTCATGGTCGCCGCACTTGTGGTCCGCGCAGCCTACGGCGACCTCCCAGGCAGACTTTTCCAACGCTTTTTCCTCTGAAAGACTATTATACGCCATGCGCCGCTGCCTGCTTTCCTTTTCCGTATATACGATGCCGAGGACTCCGCAGATCGCCCCAGCCGCACCGCAGAGGCAAAACGCTCCTTCGCCGTTCCAAAACAAAGCCAAAATCACAATACCGAAAATCAGAATGGCGGTAAACGAAGCGAGTGCCTTTGCGTTCACACCTTTCAGGTTCTCTTGAAGCTGCTCCCGTGCGCAGCTCTCGCACACGCTGAAGCGCACCACTTCACCGAGCGCCTGAACGCGCTTTTCTCCGCTCAGGTCCCGGATATGCAGCGTATGGACCTCCAGCGCGCGAAAGTGATACCGCGCCGCAGCTCCGCATTTCATACAATCCGACATACATTCCTTCTCTGTGTGGGAGAAAGCATCGCTTGCCCCCATGCTTTCTCCCACGCAGCTACGCCGCCGTCAGAGCAGCGCCCCCAAGGTAGACAGCAGCAGGCTGCCGAGGATCAGGATGATCGCGCCGCCGAGACGGGACGAGATCTGCGCAAAGGGCATGAGCTCCATGCGGTCCGCCGCGGAAAGAACCGCTACGTCGCCAGTGCCGCCCATATTCGCCATGCACAGCCCCGCGGTGATACCGGCCTCGACCGGATAGAAGCCGACCCACTTGCCGACGATCGCCGCGCCGAAGAACGCGCCGACGCAGGTGACAAGACACAGAATCAGATAGGTAACGCTGAAGCTCTCAATGACGGTGTCGAGGCTCAGGTAGCACAGGCCGATACCGACGAGCAGTGTGGTCGTCAGGTTCTTCATCACAAACTGGAACCACTGGTAGCACGCGACTTCAATGTTCTCCGGCAGGAGGTTGAAGATCTTGCAGATGGCCACGGTAATGATCATCCAGGCGTAGGCGTGGATGCTGACGCTCGGAACGAGCTTCGACCAGAGCTTGGCGACGATGAAGCCCCACGCAAAGAACGAGTTGGAAACGAACAGACCAATACCGAGGTTTTTCACGTCGATCTTGTCACGCTTGGCCTGCATCTCGGGGCTGATCTCCAGCTCCTTGGGATCGACGCTGCCCGCCTGCATCAGCGCGCCCTGACCGTTCCACGTCTTGTTGGCGATGACCTTGACGATGATACCGGCAAAAACAATGGAGATCGCGTTGCCAATGGCGACCGCCGGCGTCATCACAGAGATGGCCTCCGCCGCCGTCATGGTGTTGGAGCTTTCAAATATCTTGGACAGGGGCACTGCGCCGGCGCCCATGCCGCCGCCCATGATGGGCAGGGCGATGAGCAGCAGCGCCTTGATGGTGCCGTAGCCCATAATGGCAGCCGCTCCCATACACAGGGCAAACGAGAGAATCAGGCCGCCGAAGATCGCGGGGAAGTAACGCGCCGCCGCCTTTTTCAACAGCGTGCTGTTCATGCCGAGGATCGAGCCGGTGATCAGTGCGGCGATGTAAAAATCAAGGAACGCACCGGTCGGCTGGAAGAACGAGGTGATGTTGCCCACAAGGTCAAAATTGCAGGCCATGTTGTAGACCTTCGTGCCGTCCTCCAGCGTACCCGCCAGCGCGGGCAGCAGATTAAAGTAATTCAAAAGCGCCGTGCCGAACAGGACGACGATCGCGCCGCCGCCGAGGTAAGAGCGGATGATGGGCGTTTTCTCGCCGATCTCATAGAGGATCGTGCCCAGCACGATCATGAACGCGAAGCAGCCGGACATGCCCTTGGGCAGGTTGCCGGTATAGGTTGCGATCAGCACAACGACGGCAAAAATCGCAAAGTAGTACCACGGAAGATTAAATAGCTTATAGGTTTCCTTTTTCTCTGACATGGTAATCCCTCCCGAATTGATTTGATTTTTCAGGGAAACCGGTGTATTCTATATTTGGTTCAAATTCTCGCCACGCCGCTCTTGCGCGCGGCCTCGGCCACGGCCTTCGCCACCGCGGGGCCGACGCGCGGATCAAATGCCGCGGGGATGATGTAGTCCTCGGAGAGCTCGTCGCCCACAAGTCCCGCCAGCGCTTCCGCCGCCGCGACCTTCATCGCCTCGTTGATGTCGCTCGCCCGCACATCGAACACACCGCGGAAAATGCCGGGGAACGCGAGCACGTTGTTGATCTGGTTCGGATAGTCGCTGCGTCCGGTCGAAATGACCCTTGCGCCGCCCGCCTTTGCCGCGTCGGGGAAGATCTCCGGCGTCGGGTTCGCGCAGGCGAAGATAATCGCGTCCTTGTTCATCGTTTTGACCATCTCGGTCGTGACGGTATTCGGCGCACTCACGCCGATGAACACATCCGCGCCCACCAGCATATCGGCGAGCGTGCCCGCCTTGCGGCTCAGGTTCGTGACCTCGGCCATCTCGGTCTTGATCCAGTTCAGGCCCTCGCGGCCCTGGTAGA
>OIXH01001565.1_pt1 | contig 25222 bp, 23 predicted proteins | sample 1587741 | NCBI WGS metagenome assembly OIXH01 (sample SAMEA3888916, study PRJEB22519) | human gut metagenome | biome: human gut; feature: human-associated habitat; material: faeces | place: Denmark | collected 2011 | reverse complement strand
CGACGTTGTTTTTATCGATGACGACAACCGTTACATGCTGGATATTGACCACAAGGCGCGTTTTATCAATGCCTCGGAGTACAAGATTCTGACCCCCGAGATGTTCCTCGGCTTCCTGTGCGGTATGCTGGCGGTGGGCTGTGTGGTGCTTATCTCGGTGTACATGGTGATCTCCGGCGTGCCGGCCATCCACAAGATCGGTCTGTTCCAATTCCTGTTCGGCACAAAGTGGGCCTCCACGGCAGCCCAGCCGCTGTTCGGCATCCTGCCCTTCATCCTGTCCAGCATCTACGGCACGCTGGGCGCTGCAATCATCGGTGTGCCCATCGGCCTGCTGACGGCGGTGTTCCTCTCCAAGGCCGCCGACCCCAAGCTGCGCACCGTGGTGGTCACCGCCATCGAGCTGCTGTCCGGCATCCCCAGCGTGGTGTTCGGCCTGCTGGGCATGCAGGTGCTGGTGCCTGCCGTGGCCAGGACCTTTGGCAAGGCCTCCGGTGCCTGCCTGCTGTCGGCCATCGTGGTGCTGTCCATCATGATACTGCCCAGCATCGTGTCGGTGTCGGTGACGGCCCTCAACGCCGTGCCGCCCGAGTATGAGCAGGGCAGTCTGGCACTGGGTGCGACCGATACGGAAACGTGGTTCAAGATCAGCATCCCGGCGGCCAGGAGCGGCATTGCAGCCGGTATCGTTCTGGGCATCGGCCGCGCCATCGGCGAGGCAATGGCCGTCATGATGGTGGCCGGTCCCATTCTGCCCGACGGAGACCACGTTTCGGTGGACATGCTCCGCAACGCCCTGCCCGGGCCCGCCCGCAAGGCCTGCGACATCATCAGCTGCTTCGCCACCATCGCGTTCGGCGTGGTCATTAGTTGGAGCGGCTTTATCTTCATCTCTCAATGTATTGAATTCAATATGAATATTGTCCGTTGCGTGCCCGTGCCGCGCTGGCTGGTGGAAAGCTGCGTGGGCCTGGGCATGGCCATGTTCACCGTATTTGCCGTGTACCGGCTCTGGGTCGTGGTCCGCGGCAAATACGCGCCTGAAGAAAAAGAGCCGGAGGAATAAAGCCGGAATCCGCGCCCGCGCTCGAAATTTATGCAATCAGACACCAGGAGAACGGCATGGACACTTTCGTCTACTTCGCCCTGCTGACCATTGTCATCCTTTTCCTCTTGGGAACGCCGCTGTGCGTGACGTTCAGCATCGGCTCCATAGCCATCATGATCCATGTCATGGATTTCCCGGTAGGCAACATTTCCCAGATCTTCTTCACCACCATCAGCGGCTATCCCATGCTGGCCATGCCCTTTTTCATCTTTGCGGGCAATCTGATTCTTTCCAGCGGCGGCATGGGGCATCTGCGGGACTGCATCAACCGCCTGGTGGGGCATCTGCCCGGCGGCATGGCCGTGGCCATCTGCATCTTCGCGGCTTTCCTGGGCTCCATTTCCGGATCGGCCACGGCCTGTCTGGCCATCATCGGCACCATTTTCGTGCCCATGATGGCGGCCTCGGGCTATCCGCGCGCCTTCGCCTCGGGCCTGGCCGTGACCTCCGCCGGGCTGGGGGCCGTCATCCCACCCAGCGTGTTCATGATCATTTTCGGGGCCAGCAACCGCATTTCCATCGCCGACCTGTTCGCGGCCGGGGTGGGGCCAGGCCTGCTGGCCGCGGCCCTGATGTGCCTGCTCACCGTGTACCTTTCCATCAAACGGGGCTACCGGGGCGGAGAAAAAGCCGGTCCGGCGGCGCGCCTGGAGGCCTTCCGCAAGGCATTCCCCATTCTGCTCATGCCGCTCATCGTGCTCGGCGGCATTTACTCCGGCATATTCAGCCCCACCCAGGCGGCGGCAGTGGCCTGCATCTATTCACTGGCCCTGGGGACGCTCGTCTACAAGGGCATCACCCGGCAGGTCTTCATGGACTCCCTGGTGGAGACCGTGCGCCTGAGCAGCATGATTTACTTCCTGGTCATCGGCGGCGAGCTTTTCGGCCGGGTGCTGGGCTATGTGGGCCTGCCGCAGATGATCAGCCAGTGGGTCATCGACCTGGAGCTCGGGCCCACCGGCTTTCTGCTTGCCGTGCAGGCCATGCTTCTGGTCATGGGCTTTTTCTTCTCCAGCTTTCCCATGGTGGTCATCGTGCTGCCGCTCTTTCTGCCCAGCGTGATGAGCCTGGGCATCGACCCCGCCCTGTACGGCGCGCTGGCCGTGTTCTGTTCCATCATCGGCGAGGTGACGCCGCCCATGGGCCCGCAGCTCTGGATCGCCGCGCCCATCTGCAAGGAGAAAATCGGCAACATCATGCGCGAGGCCTGGGCCTTTCTCGGCGTGCAGGTACTGGCCCTGATCCTGGTCACGTTTTTCCCGCAGATATCGCTTTTTTTGGTGCATTTTGTCCGCTAGGGGCTTGTTTGTTCCCATAAGGATGAGAGTTCCGGCCCGTGCTGGGCGAGGAGGTTTTTCATGGACAAGACGCTGATGATTCTGGGACTGGGCGGGGTCGGCACCTACGCGGCCCATCTGGCGGGCAGGCTGCCCGGCGTCCGGGTGGCGGTGGGAGACATTCGCGCGGACCACGCCCGCCGGGTCGCCAACAGCCTGATCGCGGACAGTTATTTTCTGCAGGAATACAGGCGGTTTCCCGACGTGGCCGGCTTCGGCATCGATATGCTGGATACGGAGGCCATTGCCGAGGCCCTGGAACGCTACCGGCCGGACGTGATCTTCAATGCCACCACCTTGCTTTCCTGGTGGCATCTGCACCGCCTGCCCCATGACCTGGCGCGGCGGATTTACTACGGCGCGCCGGAGGGCTCGGGCCTTCGGCCCTGGGCGCCGGGGCACGGCGTGCTGCTCTATAATCTTATGAAGACGGTCAAACAGGTTCTGCCCGGCGCGCATGTGGTCAACGTGTCCGGCCCGGACTATCTGCACGAGATTCTGGGCAAGGTGGGCCTGGCCCCCACGGTGGGCGTGGGCAACGTCTCGCTTTTCGAACCCATGCTCAAGGCCGTTGTGGCCGAAAAGCGCGGTACGCGGCCCGAAGCCGTGGACATCACCCTGGTGGGGCATCACTGCATGTGCATGCAGATTTTCCAGGAGGGAGCGCTGGCTCCCGGCATCCCCTATTATCTGAAGGTCGAGGAGAACAAAAGGGACATTACCGCCGAACTGGATGTGGATAAGGACCTCTGGGCCCGCGTGCCCGAACGCATGCCCCTGCTTTCCGAAGTCAACCAGCAGTGCGTGGCGGCCTCGGCCATGCAGGTGATCAAGGCCATGCTCTACGACGCGGGCGCGCTGCTGCACGCGCCGGGGCCCGAAGGGCTTCCGGCGGGCTGCCCCGTATGGGTGGACGCTGCCGGCGCGCGGGCCGTGACTCCGCCGGATCTGAGCCGGGAGGGCATGCTGGAAATCATGTACGGGGCCAACCGTTGCGAGGGCTTTGAGCCCACGGGAGCGGACGGCGCGGCCAGAGCCACGGAGCATTGCATCCGCGTGGTGGAGGAGGTTTTCGGCATCAACTGGCGCTACAAGGAGTTCAGACCCGACACCATGCTTGAGGCCTTCAGGGAGATCACTGACGCTTTCGCGGCCCTGCTGGAAAGAAAAGGGATCGCAACGTACTGAACCCGGAGCGCCTCAACGGTCCCGCGCGTGGGGCGCTCCGGCTCTGATCCCGCAACGGACAGGCCCTGGGGCAATTCGCCTTTGAAATACGTGCAATGCGCTATTGGTCGGCATGGATCTCCATGCAGGCCACGATGTCCTGCACTGTTTCCTGCAGGGGCTTGAGCATTTGCTCCACCAGCTGGCCCGCGGGACCGTAGATGGTCTGGGTGACGCTGACCGCGTAGCGGACCGGCGCGCTGCCGTTGATGACCGGCATGGCCAGGCCTTTGAGGCCGGGGTAGAGCTCGTCGTCCATAAGGGCATAGCCCTTTTCGCGCACGGTCCGGAGATCCGCGCGCAGGCGTTCGGCGCTGTTCACCGTGCTTTCCGTGAAGGTGACGAATTCGGTGCGCTGGATATAATTTTCCAAGGCCTCGTCGGGCAGATAGGCCAGTACGGCCTTGCCCAGCGCGGAACAGTAGGCCGGAACCGTGCTTCCCACGGTCAGGAGCATATATTTGTCGTTGGCGCTCTGGACCATGTAGACGATTTCCTTGCCGTTCCACATGCCCAGATTGCAGATGCCGTTGTTCTCTTTGTTCTTCTTTGCCAGGTTGTCCAGAAACTGCGCGACGATATTGTAAAATTCCCGCTTGGGCACCATGCCCTTGCCCAATTTGCTCAATCTGTCCGTGAGGCGGTAGCTGTTGTGCTGATCCTTGTCCACATAGCCGTGGAGCCGGAGCGTGTTGAGAAAGCGGTAGCTGGCGCTTTTCTGAATGCCCATGCGTTTTGCCACGCCGGTCACGGAAACGGTTTTTTCCTCCACCAGATATTCAAGTATTTGCAGGCCTTTTTCAAACGTCTGGACAAAAGCGTTGCTGTTCTGGGCCATACTCTTCTCACAAGCAAAGTTGGACGCGGAAAATCCGCGCCGGGCGGCCGTGCCGCAAACCAGTGTCTTCGGGGCTGAAGCTCAGTTTGATTAAGGTTACTCTATTTTTTTCCCGGCGTCGACTTTTTCTTGATTCAGGGTTTGACAAAGGGGGAAGTAGTATATAATAATGGAAAAAAGTTGATAATATATGAACAAAGGATGCCGCCGTGAACACAATTATTCTTTTTGATCAAAGCGCGCCGGCCGGGCATTCGGAAGGGCCCGCGCCCAATCCTGTGGACGGAGAGCCCCGCGCCAACGTCTGGCGTTGTTTCGCGCGGCCTGACGGCACGCTTGCGGCCGGCATCTGGGACTGCTCAAAGGGCAGTTTCGCCATTCCTTCCCATGCCACGGACGAGATGTGCAGCATTCTGGAGGGCGAGGCGGTCATTGAACATGCCGACGGCACGCGGGTCACGGTGCGCCCCGGCGACAGCTTTCTCATCCCCTACGGCACGCGCACAATCTGGCATGTGGCGAACTATGTCAAAAAAGCCTTTGTCTGTGCCGTGCCCGCGCGGTCCTGAAGAGGATCAATTCCGAGGACGGGCGTGGGCGCGGCGAAAAAATTTCAGCATGCAGCAACGTGGAGGCGGATATGAAAGAAACTCCTGTAGCCGTGGTGACCGGAGGGAGCCGGGGAATAGGCAAGGCCGTGGCCCGCGAGCTCGCGGGCTGGGGATACCGGCTGGTGCTTGTGGCGCACAGCCGGGAAAAACTGGAAGCGGCCCGCGCGGAGCTGGCCGCGCAACGCTCCCTGGCCGGGGCGGACCTGCCGGACATTGAGGCCGTGGACCTGGCCGACGCCGAAGCCGTGCGTCTCGCCGCCGCGGCCATTGCCGCCCGGCACGGCCGTGTGGATCTGCTCTTCAACGGGGCGGGCATCAGCATCCCCGGCAGCTTTGACCTGGACGAGGCCGTTTTCAGCCGACTTCTGGCGGTCAATCTGCGCGCGCCCTTTCTGTTCATGCGCGAGATCATCCCGGTGATGCTCAGGCAGGGACAAGGGCGGATCATCAATGTGGCCTCGCGCAACGGCAAGGTGGCCGTGGCCGGGCTGGGGGGCTATTCGGCCTCCAAGTTCGGGCTCATGGGCCTGGGAGAGTCCGCCTACCGGGAGCTTTCGGCCGGGGGCATAAGCGTGACCACCATCTGCCCCGGCTGGGTCAATACGGATATGGCCGCGGGCGAGGGCGCCTCCCTGGCGCCGGAAAAGATGATCCAGCCCGAGGACATCGCCTGCACCGTGCGCTGGCTGCTTTCCCTGGGGACTTCCGTGCGGGTCATGGACGTGCTTCTGGAGTGCGCCGGGGACGTGGAGCGCCGGGCCAGCGTGGAACTGGCCAAGCTGTATGCCCTGCGGGACCGGCACCGGGAAGAGTTCGACAACCTTGTTCTGTAGGCGCGGCCATGAAAGCCCTGATTGAAAATATCCAGCACTACAGCCTGCATGACGGGCCGGGCATCCGGACCACGGTTTTTTTCAAGGGCTGCCCTCTGCGTTGCCGCTGGTGCTCCAACCCCACCACCCAGAATCCTGGGCGGGAGCTGCTGCAAAAGAGAAACGATTGCCTGGGCTGCGGCCGCTGCGCGGATCTCTGCCCGCGCGGGGCCATACGCGCGGAGTCCGGCCCGCCGCGTCTCGACCGGGCCCTGTGCGACGCCTGCGGCCGATGCGCCGGAACCTGTCCCGGCAAAGCCCTGCTTATGGCCGGGCGCGAATACAGCCTGGACGAGGTCCTTGTGCGCATCAAGAAGGATATGCTTTTTTACCGCAATTCCGGCGGCGGGGTCACCCTTTCCGGCGGGGAGGTCCTGTCGCAGCACGCGTTTGCCGTGGAACTGTGCGGCCGCTGCGCCGCTCTGGGCATCCATACGGCCATCGAGACCTCGGGTTTCGCTCCCTATGAGCATTTCAGGGCCCTGGCCCTGGCCGCGGACGTGATTTTTTACGACATCAAGCATCTGGACCCCGTGCGGCACAGGCGGCTCACCGGGCAGGACAACCGCCTGATCCTGGAGAATCTGGCGCATTTTCTGGCCGAGACGGACAAGCCGGTGCATGTCCGCCTGCCCCTGGTGCCGGGCCTGAACGACGATGCCGCGCATCTCGAAGCCTACGGCGCGTATCTGGGCGGCCTGCCCGGCGGCCCGGAAACAGTGGATCTGGAGGTTTTGCCCTACCACCGCCTGGGCAAGGACAAATATGCCATGCTCGGCCGGGAGTACGGCCTCGGGGATACGCCGCCCATGCCCCGTGACGAGGCGGAGGCGGCCGTGCGGCGGCTGCGCGGCCGCGCCGGGGGATTGAAGATTTTTTGCGCCGCCTGATATTCGGGGGCGGCGCGCCCTGCATTTTTACTTCCGTTAAGGAGATCGACCATGTCACTCACCAAGGAAGCACGCTTGGAACGGATCGGGCGGCTCAAGAGCCAGTTTTTCTCCCACAGGCCCGGCGTCTGCATTGAAGGGGCCCTGTCCAAGACGCGGATTTTCAAGGCCACGGAAAGCGAACCCATGATCATCCGCAGAGCCGTGGCCTTCAAGGAGCACTGTGCCACAAAAACCATCACCATCCAGCCTGACGAACTCATTGTGGGCAATGCCGGGGCCGTGGCGCGGAGCATCCACGTCAATCCGGAGCTGTCCAACAATTGGTTTTACGATGAACTGGACACCATGAGCACTCGTCCTCAGGATCCTTACCAGATCAGCGAGGAGCAGAAAAAATGCTACCGGGAGGAGGTGTACCCCTACTGGCGGGGCAAGACCCTGCGGGATTTCTGGAACGCCAGGGCCCCGGAGGACGTGCGCGAAATGGTGGCCGTGGGCGGCGTGTGCGATAATGACGTCAAGATCGAATGCGTGCCGGGGGACATGGTGCCCGCCCTGCCGCAGCTGATCCTGCCCCTGGGTTTTGACGGCATCAGACGCCGGGCCGAGGAAAAGCTGGCCGAACTGGACTTCAATACGATCGAAAATTTCTCCCGGCGGGATTTCTGGCGTTCGGTGATTATCTGCTGCGAAGGCTTTTCCATTCTTTGCGAGCGCCACGCCCGGGAAGCCCAAGCGCAGATGTCCGGAGCCGGGCCAAAACGCCGTGCGGATCTTGAGCGCATCGCGCGGGTCTGCGCGCATCTGGCCCGCAATCCGCCGGAAACCCTGCATCAGGCGCTGCAAATGGTCTATTTCGTCTTTGTGGGCCTGTTCATCGAGGGCAACGCGGGCGGGTATTCCCCCGGCCTGTTGGACCAGTATCTGCTGCCTTTCTATGAAAAAGACCGGCAGCGGGGCCTCTGCGACGAGGAAGCCCTGGAAATCATCGAATGCCTGTGGGTCAAGATGGGCGAGCAGATCTGGTACTGGAACGAGCCCGCCGCCAGGCATTATTCCGGCTTCTGCGCCTTCCAGAACATCGCGCTGGGCGGCCTGGACACCCACGGCCGGGACGCGGTCAATACGCTGACCTATCTCATGCTTCAGGCGAGCATCGACGTCCGGATGGTCCAACCCTCCCTGTCCGTGCGCATCAGCAAGAAGAATCCGGAAGAATTCTTTCTGAAAGTGGCCGAACTGGTACAGACGGGCTCCGGCTTTCCGGCGGTCTTCAGCGACGATGTGGGCTACAAGATGTTGCTTAAGAAGGGCATTCCCGCCCACCTGGCGCGGGATTGGGCCCCCATCGGCTGCGTGGAGGCGCAACTGGCCGGGCGGCATTACCAGTGGAGTTCGGCGGGGCACTACAACCTGGGCAGCGCCGTGGAGTTCACCCTGACCAACGGCGTACATCTGAAAAGCGGCAAGCGGCTCGGCCCGGAAACGGGCGACGCGGCGGAATTCAAGACCTACGAGGAATTCAGGTCCGCTCTCCATGCCCAACTGCGTCATTTGCTGCGCCGGTTCTCCATCTCCCAGAACGTGTTGGAGGAGCTGCACTACCAGTACCTGCCCAATCCTGTGGCTTCCATGTTCACCCTGGGCTGCCTGGAAAGCGGGCGGGATCTCACCCACGGCGGCGCGGAATTCAACACCGGGCCGGGCATGAACGGCAACGGCGTGGGCGATTTCGTGGATTCCGTGGCCGCGGTGAAAAAGATCGTCTTTGAGGAACAGCGTTTCGGCATGGCCGAACTGGTAGCGGCCGTCAAGGCCGACTTCCAGGGCTATGAGGGCATCCGGCGCATCCTGGAGGAGGACGCGCCCAAGTGGGGCAACAACGACGACGAAGCCGATGCCGTGATGATCGAACTGTGCGGCGTCATCATCAACGAGATTGATTCCTACCGGGGCAAGCTCGGCAATCACAAGCTGCCCGCCCTGTATCCGGTTTCCTCCAATGTGCCGCAGGGCATGGCCGTGGCGGCCCTGCCCTCGGGACGCAGGGCCTGGCGGCCCCTGGCCGACGGCTGCTCTCCCTCCCAGGGGCAGGATCGTCTGGGCCCCACGGCCATCTTGCAGTCTCTGGGCAAAATGCCGCACGAAAGCATCGACGGCGGCACGCTGCTGAACATCAAGCTCACGCCGCAGGTGCTGGCCGGTCCGGAGGGCAGGAAGCGTCTTTCCGCCTTTTTGAAGACCTTTCTGGACCTGGACATCTTCCACGTGCAGTTCAATGTGGTCAGCCATGAGGTCTTGCGCTGCGCCCAGGCCCGGCCCGAGGACTACAAGAGCCTGCTGGTGCGCGTGGCCGGGTACAGCGCCTATTTCGTGGAGTTGAGCCGCGAAATCCAGGAGGATATCTTGAGCCGTACCGCGCACGAACTTTAGGAGCTGTTTCTAAATTGTCCTTTCGGGCTCGCCCCGTGCGAAGGCCGAATATGTTTGAATATACTCCCTCCGCCCAGGGCTCGCTTCCTTGGCAGAGAGCGAAAATCCTAATTTAGAAACAGCTCCAAGAGACTGTTAATACTATAGAATCTCGCGACCATATATTTTTCGCGGTCCGTTTCCGGCAGGAGGCGGACCGCAGGAGAGAAAGATCATGCAGTTTATCCGCCCGCTGTGGGCCTGTCTGGCGATTGCCTGTCTCCTGATTTCCGCAGCGCCCGCGCAATCCGCGGATCATGCGCGGCCCGCGCCTCTGCGCACCGCCTGGCTGGCTGAATTCGAGGCTTTTGCGGCCTGGTACGCCCATGACCGCCAATGGGACCGGGAAAACAACCCGGCCGTGGAACTCCGTCCTTTTCCCACCGGCAGGCTGCTGGTGGACAATATGCACGCCTACGGCTGGAATCTGGCGGCCTGCAGCGGCGTGCCCGCCCTGCGCGCCCTGCTGCGCAAGGATGTCTATGCGGTGGGCGTCGGCACGGAGGAGGCCGCGTCCAACGCCGTGTACGCGCGCGCATCCAGTCCCCTGGCGCGGCTGAACGGCGGCGGGGCGGCGCGCTATTTGCGCGGCAAAACAGTGCTCTGTCCCCTGGGCACCAGCGCGCACCAGCTTTTGCTGGCCTGGCTGGACGGCATGGGCCTGCGGGACACGGATGTGACCATTGTGGACGTCGAGCCCGACGAGGCTGTGCGGGCCCTGGCCAAGGGCCTGGGCGAAGCGGCGGCCCTCTGGGCTCCGGCGACCTATGCGGCGGAAGAGCTCGGTCTGTTCAGGCTCACGGACGGGCGGAAAAGCGGCATCGCGCAGCCCGTGCTGCTGCTCGCGGAGCGCGGCTATGCCGATAAGCACCCGGAACGGATCACGGCCTATCTGCGCAGCTATCTGCAAGCCGTCGAGAGCTTCGGGAAGATGCCCGTGGAAGAACTCGCGCTTCTGTACCAGCGCTTCCAGCGGGAGTTTGCCGGTAAGGCCCTGTCCGCCGCCAACGCCCGCCGGGAGCTGGAAACGCACCTGCTTTTCCCCCTGGAAAAGCAGAAGGCGCTTTTGGACGGCGTGGAGGCCGACGCCGCGCGGCCTGAAGGGCCGTTGCGGGACTGGCTGAAAGACGTGATCGCCTTTCACAAAAAAACCGGAGCGCTCAGCAGCAGGGAGGCTGGAGAGCTGGAAAGCCTGCCCCTCGTAACGCCCCGTTTTTTACCCTGACGATGTTCCCACAGGCCCTCCCGGCCGCTCCCCGCCGCGCGGCAGCCTCATCCTCCGGCCGCGCGGCGGGGGCTTTGCTCAGCAAACCGTGGAAACAGCGCAGTTCTCGGCCTCGGCGAAATCCGTCAGGCGTTTCTGCGCCAGGGCCAGGGCGGCCTCAACTTCCTCCTGTCCGGAAAAGCCGTAAATGACGGTCAGAATATCCCGGCTTTCCAACGAGATCATGGCCCGCTGCGAATCGCTGCTGGGGCTGCCGAAGGGGCCGCGCGCGTCGGCCAGCAGGGGCAGGCGGGCCAGGTCGATGCCGTCCTTGCCGATGCCCGCGTACATTTCCCCGGCTTCGCCCAGGCGGAAGAGCAGGCCGCCCTCCAGGCGGGCCAGGTCGTAGGAGCCCAGGGAAAAGCCGGTTTCCAGCGAAACCAGGTTGTTGGCGTCCACCACGCTGTTGATGCGGTAGAGGCCCTTGCCCTGGCGGATGCGGCGGTAAAGGGCTTCGGAGGAGACGCGCGTGCGTCCCGGGTCGCGGCCGAAGGCCTTGTACGCCCGGCGGGATGCCCCCAGGTTGGGCAGTTCGGCCAGGGGCGTGTCCTGAAGCGTCGCGTTCAGGCCGGGCAGGATTTCCTGAGTAAAAAAGCTCCAGAGCGCCGGATTTTCCGGAGCGGGCAGGGTGCGCCAGGTCAGACAAGCCAGACGGGCCTCGGGCCAGAGAGCCTTGAGAGCGGGGTCGATGCCGATTTGGGGAGAGATCATCTGCCTTCCTTTATTTCCCGCCGGTGGGAGCGGGTGACGGAAAAAACCACATGCGGCATGTCCAGGCCGTAATAGCGCTTGATGAAGCGCGCGCCGGGCCTCATGCCGCTTCTGCGGGCCACGGCCTGGGAAGCGGCGTTGTTGTCCCGGATGATGGAAAAGACTTCCCCGGCGTCCAGAACCGTGAAGGCGTAATCCCGGCAGGCCCGGGCGGCCTCCGTGGCATAGCCCTGGTGCCAGCGGCTTTTCCGGAACAGATAGCCCACTTCCAGGACGCGCTCCCGCGAGACGGGCGGGCAGTCCTGCCGGGTCAGGCCGCACTGGCCGATCATTTCGCCGGGCAGGCCGCCTTCCGTTTTGAGCGTCACGGCCCAGAGGCCGAAGCCGTCTTCACGGTAGCGTTGCAACTGCCTGTCCAGCCATTGCCGGGCCTCGGCCTCGCTGAAGGCGTGGGCGTAGGCGTACATCACCTCAGGGTCGCGCAGCATGGCGCAGAGCGCGGGGAAGTCGTCCGGCGTCATTTCCCGCAGGACCAGGCGCGGCGTTTCCAGAATCAGACGCGCGTTCATACGATTATGATATGCACAGGGCGGAATTGCCGGCCCGGCTGCGGCACGCCTGCTCCACGATGGACGCCACATCGTCGGGCGGCAGAAAGATTGCTTCGGGCCGGGCCCGGAACCAGGTCAGTTGGCGTTTTGCATAGGCGCGGGTATTGCGCAGCCAGAGGCGGCGGCATTCCTCAAGGCTGATCCGGCCCTGCAAATGGGCCAGGGCTTCGGCCGCGCCGATGCCCGACCAGCCCGGCGCGGCCGGGTCGTCGCAGAGAGCGCGCGCCTTTTCCGCCTCCTCCAGGGCCCCGGCGGCCAGCATCAGGTCCAGACGGCGGGCCAGACGCGGCTCCAGCCAGGCCAGGTCGGCGTTGAGCACCAGCAGCGGCCCCCGGCAGAGCGGGGCGGCCATGGCGTTTTCATGCCACCAGCTGAAAGGACGGCCCGTGCCTTCCCGGACTTCCAGGGCGCGGGCGATGCGCTGGCGGTCGTTGGGGTGGATGCGCGCCGCATAGACCGGGTCCGCCTTGCGCAGTTCGGCATGCAGGGCGGGCGCGCCTTCAGCGTCCAGGCGGGCTTCCAGGCGCGCGCCGATGGCCGGGTCCAGGGGCGGGATGTCGGCAATGCCGCGCAGCAGGGCCTGAAAATACAGGCCCGTGCCGCCCACCAGCAACGGGGTCTTGCCGCGCGCCAGCAGTTCGCGGGCCTTGGCCGCCGCCTGCTCCGCCCACTGCCCGGCGCTGATTTTCTGCCGCGCGGGCAGAAAGCCATAGAGGTGATGCGGACAGCAGGCGCGTTCTTCCGGCGAGGGCTGGGCCGTGATTAGCGGGAAGTCGGCGTACACCTGGCGCGAGTCGGCATTGATCACTTCCCCGTCCAGCTCGCGGGCCAGGGCCAGGGCCGCGGCGGTTTTGCCCGAACCCGTGGGACCGGCCAGACAGATGACCGGCGCGGCAAAGGGCGGCGTGGATTCCCCGGCCATTACGAAACGCGGAAGCCCCCGTGCGGCGCGGCCAGACAGGGCGTGGCCCGGCGCACTTCGCCGTTGGCGTATTTTTCCAGCAGCTTGCGGCGCACGTTTTCGGGCACCAGGCCTTTGACGTCCGCGCCGTGGCTGGCCGCCGCCTTGACGATGGTCGAGCTGATGAACAGCCACTGATAGTCGGTCATCATGAACACGGTCTGGATATGGCGCTGAAGACGGCGGTTCATCAGGGCCAGCTGAAATTCATACTCGAAGTCCGACACCGCGCGCAGGCCGCGCAACAGGGCGCAGACCCCGCGCTGGGCCGCGTATTCAACGGTCAGGCCCGAAAAGGGCTCCACCACCACGCGCGATTCGTTCTTGAGGGCCTCGCGGGCCATTTCCACCCGTTCCTCATGGCTGAACAGCGGGAATTTTGGGGTATTGTCGGCCACGGCCACGATGATCCGGTCAAAGACGTCGCAGCCGCGCCGGATCAGGCTGAGATGGCCGTTGGTCAGCGGGTCGAAGGTGCCGGGATAGAGGGCTGTTTTCATGATGCCGTCCAGATGCAGATGCGCGTCTGGCCGAAAAGGCGCTCGGCCAGAAGGTTGAAGGAAGCGGGCGGCGTGAGCGCGACGTCCTTTTCTATTTCCGCCGTGACAAAAGCTCCGGGCGCGAGCCAGCCCCTGTCCGCCAGGGCGCGCAGGGCCGGTTCCGCCAGATTTTTGCGGTAGGGCGGGTCCATGAAGACGAGGTCAAAGCCTTCGGGCGGCTGGCGTTTGAGAAAGCGCAGCACATCCTCCTTGGCCAGCCGGGCCCGCCCTTCCAGGCCCAGGGCCGCCACGTTTTCCTGGAGACAGCGCATGGCCGGGGCCGCGTTTTCCACCAGCAGGGCATTGGGCGCGCCCCGGCTCAAGGCCTCGAAGGCCAGACTGCCGCTGCCCGCGAACAGGTCCAGCACGCGGGCCTCGCTCCAGACCAGACCGCGCGCGGTCAGCATGGAGAAGAGGGCCTCGCGGGTACGGCCCATGGCCGGGCGGTAGCCCTCGCCTTCCACGGTTTTCAGCACGCGGCCACCCAGGCCGCCGGCAATGATCCGCATACCGCGCCTACATGCGCGAAAGCAGGCGGGTCATGGCGTAATCCATCTTGGCCAGGGCCTCCTGCAATTCGGTCTGTTCCACCCAGGGGCGGCGTTCCACATCGGCCAGCTTGCCCTTGAACATGTCCCACTTGCGTTCCAGTTCGCCGGTGAGGAAGTTCCAGTCCACCTTGGGATGGGCCTCGCGCTCGTGCAGCACGGTCTGGGCCACGCGCCCGCCTTCCAGGACCAGTTCTTCCAGATAGCCGGGGATCAGCGGCGCGATCTTGAAACGCTCCCGGATCAATCCGGCCAGCGTGGTCTGGGCGGAATTCTCGCCGTGCACCAGCACCACCTGCGTGCCGTCGCCGGTGAGCGGGGCCAGCCAGTCCAGCAACTGGCTCTGGCCCGCGTGGCCGGAAAAGCCGTTGATGGTGAAAATGCGCGCCGCCACTTCTATGTCTTCGCCGAAAAGGGTGATCTTTTTGGCGTGCTCCACCAGCTTGCGGCCCGGCGTGCCCACGGCCTGGTAGCCCACGAAGACCACGCTGGCTCCGGGCTTCCAGATGTTGTGCTTGAGGTGGTGCTTGATGCGCCCGGCATTGCACATGCCGCTGGCCGAAATGACGATGGCCGGGCCGCTGAACTCGTTGATGGCCTGGGATTCGGCGGTGCTCAACGTGTAGTGCAGGTTGGGCAGGGAGAAGGGATCGTCGCCGTTGCCCAGCAGGGCCTTGGCGTCCTCGTCGAAAAGTTCGCGGTTGCGCTCGAAAATTTCCGTGGCCCGGATGGCCAGGGGGCTGTCCACGAAAACCGGCATGTTTTCCGGCAACTTCCCCTGGCTGTTGAGCATGTGCAGATAGTAGAGCACTTCCTGGGTGCGCTCCACGGCAAAGGCCGGAATGATGACCTTTTCGCCCTTGGCGTAGCTGTAGGCCACGGCATCGGCCAGTTCCTCCGCGCTGGTGCTCTCGTTCTTGTGATTGCGGTCGCCGTAGGTGGATTCCATGAACACGTAGTCGGCCCTGGGCGGACTTTCCGGATCACGGACGATCAGGGACTGGGGACGGCCGATATCGCCGGAAAAGATCATGCTGGTGGTCTTGCCGTTTTCCTCGGCTTCCAGGCGCAGGGAGCCGGAACCCAGGATATGCCCGGCGTCGTAATACGTCACCCGGATGCCCGGCGCGGGTTCGAAGGACTTGTGGTAGTCCACGGGCTGGAAAAGAGTGGCCGCCTTCTGGGCGTCCTCCACCGTGTAGAGCGCGGCCGGGGGATTTTTCAGGCCCCGTCGGTCGTATTTTTTGGCTTCCCACTGGGCTTCCATTTCCTGGATGTGGGCGCTGTCCTGAAGCATGATTTCCAGCAGGTCGCTGGTGGCCTTGGTACAGTAGACCGGCTTGTCAAAGCCGTCCCTGACCAGCAGGGGCAGCAGGCCCGAGTGGTCGATGTGGGCATGGGTGATCAGGATGAAATCAATATTGCCGGGCAGATAGGGCTTGATGTCGCGGTTGCGCTGCTCAATGGCCTTGTTGCCCTGGTGCATGCCGCAGTCCACGCAGAAGCGCTTGCCGCAGGCCTCGATCATGTAGCAGGAACCGGTGACTGTCTTGGCCGCGCCCAGAAACTGTACTTTCATATGCACTCCGAATGGGTGGTGGATGGGCAGAGGCCGCAGCGTGCGTCGGCACGGCATTGCGGCAATGCTTCACATAGCCGCAAGCCCGTCGCCGTGTCAAACTGACGCCGGTTCGCCGCGCTCTTGCCGCCGCGCCCCGGCTCACATATAGTGAAACCGGTTTTACGCGCGGGCGCCAGCTCACGCTACCGCCAAAGCAGTTACACATTTTCAATGTGAAATGCCTAATCTCCAGTAAGGAACAACCATGCCAGAACTACGACAGAACATAGTGGATGACCTGAGCTCCGTGACCACCGAATCCTGGCGCACTTTCCGGATCATGTCGGAAATGGTGCACGCTCTGGACGAGCTCAATGCCCTGAAGGTCAACTGCATCTCCATTTTCGGTTCGGCCCGCTGCACGCCGGACATGCAGGAATACCAGGATGCCGAAAAAATCGCCCGCATGCTGGTGGACGCGGGCTTCGGCGTCATCACCGGCGGCGGCCCCGGCATCATGGAAGCGGCCAACAAGGGGGCCTTCGAGGCCGGGGGCGAGTCCGTGGGCCTGCATATCGAACTGCCGCACGAGCAGGGTTGCAACAAGTATGTGAAAACCCGCTGCAATTTCCGTTATTTTTTCATCCGCAAGTTCATGTTCGTGAAATACGCCATGGCCTATGTGGTCATGCCCGGCGGCATGGGCACCATCGACGAGCTTTCCGAGGCCTTTGTGCTGGCCCAGACCGGCCGCACCCGGCCATTCCCCATCATTCTGTACGATTCGCGTTTCTGGAGCGGCTTGCTGGAGTGGCTGCGCAAAAGCATGGCGGCCGGCGGCTTCATCCATGAGACGGAGATCGACAAGCTGGTCACGGTCTGCGACACGCCCGAGGAAGTGGTCAACCACTTGTGCAAGATCATTATTTTGTAGCGGCCCCGCGCGTGTTCGCGCCCGCCGGGCCCGTGCCCGATCCGCCGCCGGGCCTGAGCTGGGAGGGGCTGATGGATCAGGCCCTGGATCAGGCCCGGCTGGCGGCCGAGGCCGGGGAAGTGCCGGTGGGCGCGGTTCTGGCCGGACCCGGCGGGCATATCCTGGCGCGGACCGGCAACGCGCCCGTGCGGCGGCACGATCCCACGGCCCACGCCGAAATCCTGGCCCTGCGCGCCGGGGGCGCGGCCCTGGGCAATTACCGCCTGGCCGGCTGCGTGCTGGCGGTCACCCTGGAGCCCTGCGCCATGTGCGCGGCGGCCCTGGTGCATGCGCGTCTGGCTGGCGTGGTTTACGGCGCGGCCGACGATCTGGCCGGAGCCGTGATTTCCCGCGCCGAATATCTGGACGCTCCCTTCTGTAATCATCGGGTCTGGCATATGGGCGGGGTGCGGGCCGAGGCCTGTGCGGCCCTGTTGCGTGATTTTTTCGAAAGGAAACGTTGAGTAGTGAAATTTTTGTTCCTTGCCAAGGACGGCGAACCGCGGGCGGGGGGAGTATATTCGGACCCGGCCGTCGCGCGGAGTGAACCGGACGCGGGCAGAGGACAAAAAGGCCGGTAATCGGCGTTTTCGGAGCGCGGCGGGCGGCGTATTCTCCTGATTGAACGCCTCTCCGCCGGAAAAAGGACCGGGTATGCTGGAACTGACGGTTTTTTTGAGCGGCGCGCTGGTCATGGTGCTGGAAATGGTGGGTGGACGGGTGCTGGCCCCGCACGTGGGCACCTCGGCCATTGTCTGGACCAGCCTCATCGGCGTGGTGCTGGCCTGTCTGGCGCTGGGGGCCTGGGCCGGAGGCCGCTTCGCGGACAAGACTCTCTCCCGCCGGGGGCTGGGCCAGGCCCTGGCCGGGGCCGGACTGGGCTGCGCGCTTACGGCTTTTTGCCATACGGCGCTGGGAGCGGGCGTGACCCAGGCCGTGGGCAACCTGTATCTGGCCGCCGTGGCCGCCGCCTTGGGCATTTTCGCCCTGCCCGCCTTTTTCTTCGGCATGATCACCCCCTATGTAATCCGCCTGCGCATCGCGGACGTGGACACTGCCGGGGCCACGGTGGGACGGCTCTATGCCCTGTCCACGGCGGGCAGCATTCTGGGCACCTTTCTGGGCGGCTTTGTGCTGATTTCCTTTTTCGGCAGCACGGTCATTCTCTGGGGCGTGGCCTTCTGCATGCTGCTGCTTTCCCTCTGCAACGCCCCGGCCCGGCCCTGGCCGCGTCTCCTGCTGCTGATCCTCTGTATCCTGCTGGCCTGGCAGGACGGGCTTTACGGGCAATGGCTGGCGGAAAAGGGCGGCGTGCGCCTGGTGGAGAGCCCGTACAACAGCATCCGGATCATGGAAGGCGTGGACCGCGCCCGGGACGGCCGGGCCGTGCGCCTGATGGCCACGGATCCCGGCTACAGCCAGTCGGGCATGCTGCTGGACGCCCCGGACGAACTGTATTTCGACTATACCCGTTTTTACGCCCTGGGGCCGCGCCATGTGCCGGGCGCGCGCAAGGTGCTGATGCTCGGCGGCGGGGGCTATTCCGTGCCCAAGTGGCTGTTGTCGGGCAAAAGCGGGCTGGACGCCGCGCGTCTGCGCCTGACCGTGGTGGAGCTGGACCCGGCCATGACCGCAAGCTCCCGGCGCTGGTTCGGCCTGAGGGACGATCCCCGCCTCACGGTGCGGCACGAGGACGCCCGCGCCTTTCTCAACCGGCAGAACGAGCGCTATGATCTGGTTTTCGTGGATGTCTTCAATTCGCACTATTCCGTACCCTTCCAGATGGGTACCGTGGAGGCCGCCCGGGCTCTACGCCGTGCCGTGGCTCCAGGGGGAGCCCTGCTGATGAATGTGATCTCGGCGGTGGAGGGGCCGGACGGGCGCTTGTTCCGGGGCATTTGCCACGCGCTGGCCGCCGCCTTTGCCGAGGTGCGCGTGTACTGCGTGGGCAGACCTGACCGGCCCGGCGAGGTGCAGAACCTGATACTGCTGGCGTTTCCGGAAGCCGTTCCCGATGCCGCGCCCCCGGCGGCGGACGCAGCGGCTGGGGCGACAGACCCCCCGGCCCCGGAAACGGACGCCATGCTGGCCGTGCGCTACGCCGGGGTCATACCGGCGGACATTCCCGCGCTTACCGACGACTTCGCGCCGGTGGAGCGCTACGCCCTGATGCTGCTGCGGCAGTGAGCCGGGGCGCTTTCCCCCGGCGTCCCAAAAGCCGTCTTGCGGTATGCCGATGAAATCTGTAGTTTAGCATTCACAGAAGGAGGCCGTGCTATGGAACACAACAACGTCAAACCCGTGGACATCACGGAAAACGTGCTGACCATGCTGGGGCGGAAAATGAGCAGCGGACGGGATCTGACCATGTCCGAACGGCTGATGGCCATGACCGCCACGGCGCAGACCACCTCCAACCGTTACGGCCCCGGCCCGGCGGACATGGTGGTGCAGCAGCCCGAGCTGCCCGAAACCGTGAAGGGCGTGCTGGCGAACTTTACCGGCGTCTAGAGCAGATTAACTTTGAAATTTGTAAAATTTCAAAGTCGGCATTCCGGCGAAAAACGTGGTTATCGTTGCTGTTGATCCCCGTATGGTCCCGTTGTCGCCAACGGGGACAGCCCTTCGGGCTGCCTTCGGTCGCTTCGCCGGAATCCACGCCGCGTTGCTCTCGATGCCTGTACGCCCTTTGGGCTGCAGGCACGGCCCTACGGGCCGCCGTCGGGTCGGTCTTCTCGGCGTGCCGCACTATGTGCGGTGTCAGAGCAGGTTACCTTTAGAAGGTAAACGGTTCTAGCCCTTCCGGCGCCGATATCGTTCTCATCCCGTGGCGGAAAGCGTCTCCGCCACGGGATGAGAAAACGTCTCTCCCCCCGAAAAACAGAGGTACACGCATGGATTTCTCCCACACCGGAATCACGCGGCCCCTTTCCCGGTCCTTCATTCTCACGGCCGCATTTCTTCTTTTCCTGATCTCGCCCTTCCCAGCGTCGGGCGCGAACCGGGATGCGTCCGACAAAAATACGCTCAGCGACGGCTACCCCTCCGTCAACAAGGCCGAGGTGGAGGCAAAACTGCGCGCCAAGGGCAAGCGCCCCTGGATTGAGCGGGAAAAAGGCATGGGCGTCGTGACTCTGAAAAACGGCGGTACGCTGCGCGAGGATTTTTTGCCGCTGGACGCCTATGAGGCTTACAGCGATGTGGATCTGCGCGACACAATGCCCAAATTCGCCCCGGGCTACGACAATCAGAAAGGCAAAGCCGACGCCGTTTCCCGCGCTCTGGAAAACTGGCTCAAAAAACGCCTGCCTTTCGGTTTCAAGGCTCTGGCCGGCGACGGCAAGGTGGACGTGGTCAAGCTGGAGAAGTACGGCGGCGTCACAGCCTATGCCTTCATCATTCCCATGGGCCGGGAGCTGGCCGCCATTGCGCCCGACCACAAGCATTTCTACTATAAAGTACCCGACGTGCTGCGCGCGCTGGAGGGCTTTCTGGCCACCCAGCCCGAACTGGCCAAGGTCATCTGGCTTGAACGCGGCGACAACTTCTTCATGTTCGTGCTGCAACGCAAGAAATAGCGGCTACCGTGCCGCCGCGCGGCGCGTTACAGCGCGGGCGCCGTTGCCCACGAGCAGGCACAGGCATACCCCGCATATTTTGCGCATAGTTTCTCTCCAAAAATGTTTTGCCGCTGCCCCCGTCAGGGAGCAGCGGCATTTTCGGTTGTACACAAAAGTCGAGCTGGCCGCCGGAACCTATCCGGCCGGACAAGCCAACATCAGGCGAAGTTGTAACCCGCTTCCAGGGCCTGGGCATTGACCGGGATCAGTTTGGCGTAGTGCGCGCTGACCACCCGCCTGAGGGCTTCCTGCACCGCCGTGAGCGGCAGCGCGCCCGTGGCCTTGAGCCATGCCCCCAGCGCCACCATATTGGCCAACTTCACGTTGCCCAGTTCATGGGCCATGTCGTTGGCCGGAATGTAGACGCTGCGCAGGCCGACATCCAGCAGCCCTTGGCTGACCAGCGAGGCGTTGACGATCTGCACGCCCCCGGCCCGCAGGCGCGGTTGGAATTTGTCCAGCGAGGGCTCGTTGAGCACAATGGTGGACAAGGGCTCGCGCACCAGGGGCGAGCCGATGGGGTGGCTGTCCAGCACCACGGTGCAGTTGGCCGTGCCGCCGCGCATTTCCGCGCCGTAGACCGGAATGAAGCTCACTTCCAGGCCCTGTTCCATACCGGCCTGCGCCAGCAGATTGCCGATCAGCATCACGCCCTGGCCGCCGAAACCGGCCATAATCACGTCCTGATACTCAGCCACGGGGGGCCTCCTTTGCCTGCGCGTCCTCCGCGACAGGACCGGCCCCGGCCGTGGCGTCCTTGAACACGCCCAGGGGGAAGACCGGAATCATGGCCTCGGCAATGCGCTTGTTGGCCGCCACCGGGCCCAGATGCCAGTTGGTGGGGCAGCCCGAAAGCAGCTCCACAAAACCGAAACCCAGACCGTCCAGTTGGACCTCGAAAGCCTTGCGCATGGCCTTTTTGGCCGCCCGCACATGTTTGACCGAATCCAGGGCGCAACGCTCTGCATAGGCCACGCCTTCGAGCTGGGCCATGATCTCGGCCAGGCGCACCGGGCCGCCCTCGTTGCTCAGGGAGCGGCCCTGCCGGGTCGTGGTGGTTTTCTGGCCCACCAGGGTGGTGGGGGCCATCTGGCCGCCGGTCATGCCGTAGACCGTATTGTTGATGAAGATGGTGGTGATCTTTTCGCCCCGGTTGGCCGCGTGCAGGGACTCGGCCAAACCGATGGCGGCCATGTCGCCGTCGCCCTGATAGGTGAAGACCACGGCGTCGGGCCGGGCGCGCCGCACGCCCGTGGCCACGGCACAGGCCCGGCCGTGCGGCGCTTCCAGGCCGTCCACGTTGAAATAGTCGTAGGTGAAGGTGGCGCAGCCCACCGAGGCCACCAGTATGGTTCTGTCCGCCACGCCCAACTCATGCAGCACCTCGCTGACCAGGCGGTGGGCAATGCCGTGATGGCAGCCGGGGCAGTAATGGGTGGGGCACTCGTTGAGCACGGGGGTGACGTCAAACACCAGACGTTCGCCCGGCTGCGGGCGCAGCGCATCGGCCGTTTCCGAAATCCGCGTCATTATTTCTTCTCCTTGAGCGCCCGGAGGATGGGGTCGGTCAGCGCGTCCGCGCCGATGAACAGGCCGGGCATGACCCCGTGCCAGGCCACCGGGGCCGCGTTGTTGAGCGCCAGGCGCACATCCTCGACCATCTGGCCGGTATTCTGCTCGATAACCAGGAAACGCCGCCCCGGCGCCAAGGCGCGCAGGGCTTCGTCCGGGAAGGGATACAAGGTCACGGGCCGGAACAGACCCAATCGATGCCCCTGACCGCGCAACTGGCGGATGGCGCTGCGCGCGATGCGGGCCATGGAACCGAAAGCCACCACCACCAGCTCGGCGTCGTCCACGTCCATCTGTTCAAAGGCCGCTTCCGCGCGCATGGCCTCGTACTTTTCCATCAGCAGACGATTGCGCGCGGCCAGGGCTCCCTCGGCCAGATAGACGGATTTGAGCAGGCGCGGCGCGGCGGCGGGGCCGCGTTTGCCGTAGCCTTCCAGCCGCCAGTCGCGGGCCGTGTCCTGAATCGCCTCCGGCCGCATGGCCTCTTTGGGCGGCTCGCGGCGCACGGGCTCCTTGATCTGCCCCACAATGGCGTCGCCCAGCACCATGACCGGGTTGGCGTATTTGAAGGCCAGGGCAAAGGCCCGGAACATGAAGTCATAACACTCCTGCGCCGTGGCCGGGGCCAGGACCAGGTTGCGGTGGTCGCCGTGGCCGCCGCCCTTGACCGCCTGAAAATAGTCGCCCTGGGACGGGCCGATATCCCCCAGGCCGGGGCCGCCGCGCTGCATGTTGACGATGACGCCGGGCACGTGGCTGCCCGCCATGTAGGAAATGGCCTCCTGCATCAGGGAGATGCCGCAGCCCGAGGACGAAGTCATGGCCGGAATGCCGCAGGCCGCCGCGCCCAACAGCATGTTGGAGGCGGCCACTTCGCTTTCGGCCTGCACAAACTGGCCGCCGTTCTCCGGCAGCAGCACCGAAAGCGCTTCGGGAATTTCATTTTGGGGCGTGATGGGATAGCCGAAATAACAACGGCAGCCCGCGTCCACCGCGCCGAAGGCCACGGCCTCATTGCCTTTGATCAGCACGCGTTCCGTCTGTGATGCGCTCATATGGCGCCTCCTTCGGCCGCGTTTTCGGCTTTGACGCTTCTGAATACCCGGATGGCCGTGTCCGGGCACATGACGGCGCAGGACGCGCAGCCCGTGCACTGGCCGCTCATTTCCATGATTTCATAACCCTGGCGGTTGAAACGGCCTGACGGACGCAGGATATGCACAGGGCAGACCTCCACGCAGAGCCGGCAGCCCTTGCAGCGATCTTCCAGAAAAACTACTCGTGACATATGTTTTTTGCACTCCTTCTAGTGTCGCGCCAAGCGACACATGTCGCAAACCCGCAAGGGGTTGCGCGCCGCCGCAGGCGGCGTAAGCACAGCAAAAATCGCGTTTTTGCTGTGTGATCTTCACGCTGAACCGACAGGTGAGGCGTGACATTTCACTAGTGCCCAATTGCAAAAATTTCGAGCATAGGCATGCTCTCAATTTTCGCGGTCTCACGGCGGCTGCGCCGCCGCAAAACCCTACGGGTTTTGGGTGTCTGATTTTTGAAATCAGACACCAGCGACAGCACGGGGAACTCCCGCGCCGGAAAAGGACCGGGGAACCGGGCCCGCCCTTATTTAATGAGCATGGCGTCCCCGTAAGAAAAAAAGCGGTAGCCCCTGGTCACGGCTTCGGCATAGGCCGCCAGCATGCGCTCGCGCCCGGCAAAGGCCGAAACCAGCATGAGCAGGGAGGATTCCGGCAGATGAAAATTGGTCAGCACCGCGTCCACCACGCGGAAGCTCCTGCCGGGATAGAGAAAAATATCCGTCCAGCCCGTGTAGGGCTGCACCCGGCCGCAGAGTTCGGCCACGCCCTCCAGGGTGCGCACGCTGGTGGTGCCCACGGCCACCACGGGACGGCCCTGGGCCTTGGCCCTGGCTATGGCCGCGGCCGTGGCCTCCGGCACTTCCACATATTCGCGGTGCATGCGGTGGCTGCGGATGTCCTCGCAACGCACCGGGCTGAAGGTGCCGTAACCCACATAGAGCGTCACCTCGGCCCACTCAAAGCCCCGGTCCGCCAGTTTTTCACGCATGGCCGGGGTGAAGTGCAGACCGGCCGTGGGCGCGGCCACGGAGCCGGTTTTGTCGCTTCTGGCGTAGACGGTCTGGTAACGGCTGAGGTCTTCCTCGCCGTCGGCGCGCTTGATATAGGGGGGCAACGGGATATGCCCGGTGGCCGCGAAGGCCTTGGCCAGATCGCCCTGCCAGGCCAGGCGTACCCGGCGCTGCCCGAAGGGGCCGGATTCCAGCACGGTCACGCTGATGCCCGCGCCGAAGGCGAAGGTTTCGCCCTTGCGCACGCTGCCCCCGCAACGCACCAGGCCCTCGGCCTCGGCGCTGAAGGCCTCCGCGCCGCCGGTCCCGCCAAGGCGCTTGTCGGGCCGGGCACGTTCCATAACCAGGGGCAGAGGCGTGAGCAGCAGAAATTCCACCTTGCCGCCCGTGCCGCGCGAACCCAGCAGGCGGGCCTGCAAGACGCGCGAATTGTTGGCGATGATCAGCGCATTCTCCGGCAGGCAGTCGGGCAGATCGCCGAACATGCCGTGGCGCAGCTCAGGGCGGGGATCGGAAGCGCCCTTGCGCGGCAGGACCAGCAAACGGGACGCGCCCCGCTCTTCCGGGGGAAACTGGGCGATCTGCTCCGACGGCAGATCAAAACGGTAACTGCTCAGAGAAAAATCCGCTTCGTCGGGAATCATGGCTGTGGCGGGCCTCATTGCTGCGCCCGCCCCGTCGCCGGACTTGTCAGGGCGCGGCGGAGAGGCTAGGCTGTGTTCCTGAATCCGGACGACCTGTCATGTCCGGGGGAAGGAGTATAGCCATGCGACGCACGCTTGTCACCCTCGCTCTGGGGCTGGTCCTCGCCGCCGCTCAGGGCTGCGCCTCCATGGGCGTCGGCAATCCCTTTTCCAACGACCCGCTCACCGGCGGCGCGGACGTTACATCCAGCCAGTTGCTGAACGTACCCCTGCCCTCCGGCATGCAGCGCTATGCCTCGCACGGCTATATGAACTACGGCGCGGACGGGGAGCGCGAGGGCCTGGAAACCCTGCGCGGCAATGTGGACGCCTCGCAGGCGGCCCAGAGCATGTTCACGGCCCTGCAAAGCCAGGGCTGGCAGCTGCGGCTCTCCCAGCGCAAGGGAGACCGCTCCCTCTATGTTTATGACAAGGGCAACAGCCTGGCGGTGCTGGCCTTCCGCCGTCAGACCGTGCTGACCATTCTGGAGATCTGGGTGGGCAGCCGCCTGCCCGACGGCTCGGCCCTCAGCCTGCCCGGCGGCTCGGACAGCGGCGCGGAACTGTCCGGCGAGGAATACGCGCCCCTGGGCAACGGATCAGGCCAGAGCGCGCCCACGCCGCCGCCCGTTCCCGGCACCACGGAGCAGTGGGGCGCGGGAGCTCCCGCCGGTTCCGGCGATGCCGTCGGCGCGGGCACGTCCGGCGGCCTGC
>OIXH01001563.1_pt1 | contig 25267 bp, 44 predicted proteins | sample 1587741 | NCBI WGS metagenome assembly OIXH01 (sample SAMEA3888916, study PRJEB22519) | human gut metagenome | biome: human gut; feature: human-associated habitat; material: faeces | place: Denmark | collected 2011 | reverse complement strand
GCGGCCAGCACGCGCTTGGACGGCAGGCGGGACCCGGCAGGCAGCCGTCCGGCGGCGATATCGTCGCGGATGCTCTGGTACAGCTGCTCATAGAGCGGATGGCCGGGCGTTTTTTTCAGGGTGTAGGTCAGCATGGCAGTACCTCCATCTGGTCTGATTAAAAAATTCTGTTTTGGGGCTTTTCATCAGTCCAATTTACAGTATAATAGGTTTCACCATGAAAAGCAAGAGAGGAAACCCATTATGAAACAGACAAAGCTCCGCACCCTGATCCTGGCCGCCATGTTCGCCGCGCTGACCTGTGTGGCCACGATGATCATCCACATTCCCTCGCCGATCGGCGGCTACTTCAACCTCGGCGACTGCATGGTGCTGCTCAGTGCCTTCGTGCTCGGTCCGGTCTGGGGCACAGCGGCAGGCGGTATCGGCTCCGCGCTGGCCGACGTCATCTGCGGCTATTTCATCTACGCTCCCGGCACACTGGTCATCAAGGCTCTGATGGCGCTCGCCGCCGCCCTGATCTTCTGTGCCTTCGCAAAGAACGGCAGCCGGTTCGGCAAGACCTTCTCCGGTTCTCTGCTCGGCTCCGTCGCAGCGGAGATCATCATGGTCGTCGGCTATTTCCTGTATGAGCTGCCGCTGTTCGGCTATGCGCCCAGTCTGGAATCCGCCGTCACAACAAACCTGCCGCAGGCAGCTGTCGGCCTTGTGGCCGGTATGGCGCTGTTCACGCTGCTCGACCGCACGCATCTTGCGGCCCGTATGAAAGGAGAACCCATCCATGCTTGAGGATATCTGCAGACAGGCCGAACAGGCCGCAGAAGAACTGATTGAAAAAGCAAAGCTGCATCCCGGTCAGATCGTCGTGATTGGCTGCTCCACGAGCGAGATCTGCGGCAGCCGCATCGGCTCGGACTCCCGTCCGGAGGTCGCCGAGCAGGTCTTTGCCGTCCTGCACCGCGTGCTCACGGCCCACGGCCTGTATCTGGCCGCGCAGTGCTGCGAGCATCTGAACCGCGCCATCATAATTGAGCGGGAAGCCGCCGAAAAATACGGTTGGGAAGAGGTGTGCGTGGTGCCCCGCCCCCATGCAGGCGGCAGCTGGGCCACCACCTGCTGGAAGAAGTTCCGGGAGCCGGTGGCCGTGGAAGAGATCCGCGCCCATGCAGGCATTGATATCGGCGGCACCCTCATCGGGATGCACCTCAGAAGGGTGGCAGTGCCGGTGCGGCTGAGCCTTTCAAAGATCGGCGAGGCCAACATTCTCTGCGCCCGCACCCGCCCGAAGCTCATCGGCGGCGAGCGCGCAAAATATACCGAGGAGGACTGAGCTCTATGGCAGAAAAGAATCTGGAAGAGATGCGGGAGGCAGTGGAGGCCATCCGCGAAAAGATGGCCGCAGCGGCCCGGGAAGCAGGCCGCGACCCCGCCGAAGTGCAGCTCTGCGCCGCCTGCAAGACCCGCACCGCGGACACCGTTGCTGCCAGCGCGGCCCTTGCCATCGATGTGTTCGGCGAGAACCATGTGCAGGAGCTTTGCGCCAACTACGACGCCGGTGCTTACTGCGGCAAGCCCAGCCACTTCATCGGCCATTTGCAGACCAACAAAATCAAGAAGGTGCTGGGCCGCGCAAGCCTCATCCAGAGCGTGGACAGCGAGCATCTGCTGGCCGCCATCGAAAAGGAAGCCGCCAAGGCCGGCATCGTGCAGGACGTCCTGCTGGAAGTGAACATCGGCGGCGAGGAGTCGAAGTCGGGCGTCTCGCCGGAACAGCTCTGGCCCCTGCTGGACGCTGCCGCCGCAAAGCCGCACATATCGCCGCAGACACCGCCGCCTAAAGCGACGGCAATGTCGGTGCGTGTCAACCCGTTCTCAGCGAAAAATTTGACCATTTTCATGACGGTGGCAATGTTTTTGTTCTGCTCGCCATGATTAAATACAAAAGTGCAGACCTCAAAATTCGCGCTTTCGAGCGAGTGAGTGACCGTGTCAAGGTACAGCGGAGCTACATTGTCGTCTGTGACGACCGCCGCCTTCCGAGCGGTTTCGCCAACAGCGGTGCGAACCATATCTCCGCAGTGACCGAGACAGCCGCGCTCAAATATGATGTCGTATTTATTCAGTACGTTTAGCTTTTTTGTGTTCATGTTTATGACTTCTCTTTCAGTTCTCGCGATTTTATCATTAGGCGGCGCAGTTCGTCCCTGTCGCCGCTGTCAAGCGCCGATTTAAACGCGCCGAGGTTGCGTATCAGCTCGTCTATTTCTCTCGACAGGTGATCGGCATTGTCCAGAAAAAGCTCCGACCACATCACGTCGTTAATAAATGCGACGCGCGTTACGTCCTGAAACGAGCCGGCGGAATAGCCGCGGTGATTTGCGGCAAGCGGGTCGCTGATATAACTGCACGCGAGAATGTGCGGCAGCTGAGACGTGTATGATATCATTTTATCGTGCATATCGGGGGTGCATATCGTACAACGGGCAAACCCAAGCCGCATCGCCGTCTCACGCAGGGTCAGAGCGGCGTCCGATTCAGGTTCGTCGGTGGTGATTATCAGGCTCGCGCCGCAGAAAAGGTCAGCCTCGCTGTAATCAAAGCCGCTGTGCTCGCGGCCTGCCATGGGATGCGAGCCTATGAAATGAAAGCGGCCGCCGAAAACGCTGCTGTCCAGTTTGTCGTAAAGAGCGCGTTTGACGCCGCAGCTGTCGGTGACGATCGCACCGTCTTTGAAATCCGATGCGTGAACATTAATAAAATCGGCGGCAGCCTGAGGATAAAGCGAAACTATGACAAGATCGGCGTTTTTAATATCGTCGTCGCTTGCCGCACGGTCGACCGCACCGTGCGACAGGGCGTATTCAATTACCGTTGAGTCGCTGTCAATGCCGAAAACGGCACAGTCGGTGTATTTTTTAAACGCTTTTGCGTATGAGCCTCCGATGAGTCCGAGACCGACTATCAGTACATTCATTTTTTGTCTCTCCCGTCAAGATATGCTTTTATGATTCGCTCGGCAGTTTGCTCGCATGAAAGATCGTTGCCGACGCTTATTATTATATCGGCGGCATCGGCGTAAAGCGGATGCCTGTCATTGTAAAGCCGCTCGGATTTCTCATTCATAAGCGGCCGTTTTTCATCGTGACCGATTCGGCGCAGAATAACGTCGTACGGCACGTCGAGAAATACTATCACCGCCCGATTTTTAAACAACGCGACGTTTCTTTTAAATGTCAGTGCACCGCCGCCGACAGCGATAACGCAGTTGTCCGCTTCGGCAATCTTTTCGCAGATGTTATGTTCAATATCACGAAATCCGCTTTCTCCGTCGACCGCGAAAATGTCCTTTATCCGCCGTCCTTCGGTCTGCTCGATAAGCTCATCGGTGTCGACAAAACGCATTTTCAGCCGATCGGCAATCAGCCTGCCGACGGTACTTTTTCCGCAGCCCATAAAGCCGCACAGTACGATGCTCATTCGGCACCTCCGACTGCAAAAATGCGCTGCATTTCATCTTCGGCGTCGGCGGTGATTTGCGCAATCGTGCCATTATCAAATTTTGCACCGTACCATATCTCGTGTGCTTTTGCCGCCTGCATTACCAGCATGGACATGCCGCTGTCGCATTTTATGCCGTGCTTTTCGGCAATCTTTATCAGCTCGGTCTTGCGCGGATTATATATCAGGTCGTAAACGGCGTCACAGCGGAGTATCTGTTCTTCGGTCAGTACAGATGTGCCGACGTGCGGATACATTCCGACCGGAGTAGCGTTGATTGCTAATGAAAAACGTCCGTCTATGCTGTCAATATCGTCGTAGAGAATTGCTTTTGCGCGGGCGTCGGGCAGCTTTTCCGAAATCTCGCGGCAAAGCAGCTCGGCTTTTTCCTCCGAACCGCGCCTTACGGCTATCAGCAGCTCGCATTTGCTGAGCGCTGCAGCGAATGCGACTGCTCTTGCCGCACCGCCGGCGCCGCAGACGAGTATTCTGCCGCAAAGAGAGATTCCCGCGTGCTCAAGAGCGCCGATAAATCCGTACATATCGGTGTTGTATCCGACCGCTTCACGACCGCACGATACCGTGTTGACCGCACCGCACAGCTTTGCCGAGCGGTCAAGCCGATCAACGGCTTGAATTATGCGCTGTTTATATGGTATAGTAATGTTGAAACCGTCAATCCTCATTAGCGAGGCAAGAGAGGAATCAAATCGGTCGGGGTCAATATCCGTTACACCGTATCGGCCGTTTGTACCGCTTGCCGCAAACAACTGCTCGTGAATAAAGGGAGACATGGTGTGGCCGAGCGGATGACCGATCAGACAAAATACTTTTTCCGACATGCTTTGTTGCTCCCTTCGTATAAGAATTTATAAAAAAGCTATTGACAAAGCCTCTTTATGTACATATTATTTATTAAGGTATTTCAATAATATCATGGCAAACAGCCGTTGTCCACCCAATACGGCTTAATTTTTTCTATTTTTCTTGTTAAGGAGAATTTGATTATGGTTTTTGAAAAAATAAGAGAAATACTGTGCGAACAGCTCGATCTTGAGGAAGATGACGTTACCATGTCGTCGAATATTGAGGAGGATCTCGGTGCCGACAGCCTTGATCTGGTCGATATAGTAATGTCTATTGAGGACGAGTTTGAGATTGATGTTGCCGACGAGGATATTGACGGTATAAAGACGGTCGGCGACGTAGTCAGATATATCGAGGAAAACAAGTAATTGCTTATCGATTGCTTTTATATATCGAGCTAACAAACGATTCGATCAATCAAGCCGTTTTAGGGAAATGCCTTAAGACGGTTTTGGTGTCTTTAATAGGCACTGCGGATGTGTGTAAACGGAGCATAATGCAGCGGTTCATGCTGGCTTTTTTTTGAGCGTCTGACCGCTGATAAAGCAAAGGCACCTGTACGGATAAATCGACTGTAATAATCCGACCGGTATCGTTTTACATTCTGTGCCGACGCCAGGCTTGTGTCGGCAGGATCGTCAGATTCGGTCAGAGTAGGAGAGAATAAAAATGGCTGAAAAGAAAATGGTTGAGGCTATCACCGCGATGGACGAGGATTTTGCCCAGTGGTATACCGACATCTGCAAAAAAGCGGAGTTGGTCGAATACACCAGCGTAAAGGGCTGCATGGTCATCCGACCGTACGGTTATGCGATTTGGGAAAATATTCAGCGTATACTTGACGGGATGTTTAAGGCGACCGGCCACGAGAATGTGTGTATGCCGATGTTTATTCCGGAAAGCCTACTGCAAAAGGAAAAGGATCATGTAGAGGGCTTTGCTCCCGAGGTCGCTTGGGTTACTCACGGCGGCAACGAAAAGCTGGAGGAACGTCTGTGCGTCCGTCCGACGTCTGAAACGCTTTTTTGTGAACATTTTGCCAATATAGTTCATTCGTGGCGCGATCTGCCGAAGCTGTACAATCAGTGGGTCAGCGTCGTTCGTTGGGAAAAGACCACGCGTCCTTTCCTGCGTTCGCGCGAGTTCCTGTGGCAGGAGGGACACACCCTCCACGCTACCGCAGAGGAGGCTATCGAGGAGACCGAGCGTATGCTCGGAGTTTATGCCGATTTCTGCGAACGCTATCTTGCCATTCCGGTCGTAAAGGGCAGAAAGACCGACTCCGATAAGTTTGCCGGAGCCGAGGCAACCTACGCTATCGAGGCTCTTATGCACGACGGCAAGGCACTTCAGGCGGGTACATCGCACTACTTCGGCGACGGCTTTGCAAAAGCATTCGACATTACATATACCGACAAGGATAACAAGCGTGTCAATCCGCACCAGACTTCATGGGGCATGACCACCAGACTTATCGGCGCGATAATTATGACCCACGGCGACGACAGCGGACTTGTTCTGCCGCCGGATGTCGCACCTATTCAGGCGGTCGTTATACCGGTCGCGTCGCATAAGCCCGGCGTTATGGAAGCGGCGCAAAAGCTCCGTGACACGCTGGCGCAGCGCTTCAGAGTTAAGCTCGACGACAGCGACAACAGTCCCGGCTGGAAGTTTGCCGAGTACGAGATGAAGGGCGTGCCGCTGCGCATCGAGATCGGTCCCCGTGACATCGAAAACGGTCAGTGCGTGATTGCCATGCGTACGGGCGGCGAAAAGACCGCCGTTTCGCTTGACGGGATTGCGGACACTGTCGAGCAAAAGCTTGCACAGGTACGCGATGATATGTACAATAAAGTGCTTCAAAACCGCGAGAAAAAGACCTACGCCTGCCTTACCACCGACGAGATCATCAAGACGCTTGCCGAAAAAGGCGACGGCTTTGTAAAGGCGATGTGGTGCGGCGACGAGGAGTGCGAGGATAAGGTAAAGGAACTGACCGGCGTCGGATCACGCTGTATTCCGTTGAAGCAGGAAAACCTGAGCGATAAGTGCGTATGCTGCGGTAAACCCGCCAAGTGCATGGTTTACTGGGGCAAGGCGTACTAATTCGAAATTATGAAAAGCATCATAACGAAACGGCTTCGACAACTGCTGATTCCGTGTGTATCCATTCTTGCGCTGTGTCTGCCTTTGTTTGCGGTATACGCTACCGAAAGCACCGGCAGCACCGCCTCATCTGAGCATACTGTAACATCCGCACCGCCGAGTGCGTCGGATTCGACATCGGTTAACGACGACTCCGAGAGCACCGTGATATTGTCATCCGAACCGCTTTCGTCGGAAGAGTCGTCCGAACAGCGCGAAAGCTCAAAGGTAACATCGAGCTCAACGAGCAGCCGACAGGATGCACCGTCCGATACGACTCCGATTATTGACAATGACTCAAATAACAGCGGCGGCAGAGGAACAATTATTCTTGCGTTTTGTTATATAATTGCGGCGCTCATAGGATTGTGCCTCATCGGTATGATTGTTGCGAATATTTATATTCCTATTGCCAATAAAAAGCGCGAGCTTCAAGCTAACGATGATCAGTTTGACGATGATGTTCGCAGTTATGATATCGGCGACAGCGGATCAAATTACCGCAATGACGACCGTCCGCGCGGCAGAAGATAACGCACAAGAAACTGTTGCATATTTGTTATATACTATAATGTAGAGCGTAGTTGCGTATATAAACCGTTTGCACTTTTCATTCATCATATCTTTTAAATAAGCATATTTACAAAAAAATATCCGAGAATATCCGAACGAATTTATTTGTTCGGATATTTTTATACAAAACGCTGATTTTTTGTTAATTTATTGCTTAACCAACGGCTGAAATACCTTTTAAGTCGGCTCTATTGTGACTGAATTAAAACAAAAAATCGGCATATTGCACAAATTGAACCCGACAATGCAACTGTACTTATATAAAAAGGAAAAAATGAGTAAATACCGCGGAAAAAAGCAAAAAAATGCTTGATTTGCGGTATTCTTTATGTTACTATATTCAGGCACGCGTGTGAAAATGTGCGTGCAGATATGCGTTGATGCGGGAGGTGGCCGACCGTCGAGTCGGGGAATTTCCGCGGAGTATGTCCGATTTCAAACCGGGCGACTAAAACTTCACTGCTCAGTTCGCTATTCCGGATTTGTTGGTCAAAAGCTATGGTATTCCAGAGGTACTTGACCGCCAATGGACAAGTCCGGTTTTATAACGGAACGGGTTGAAACACCCGGAGGGGTGTATGATGTTTAGACAAAAGCCCACCTATTAATTAAGGAGGCGAAATTCCAAATGGCAAAGGAAAAAATCAGAATCAGACTGAAGAGCTACGATCACAAGCTTATCGACCAGTCGGCGGAAAAGATCATCGAAACCGCTAAGCGCACCGGCGCCCGTGTTTCCGGTCCCGTACCGCTCCCGACCGAGAGAGAGATCGTTACCATCCTTCGCGCAGTTCATAAGTATAAGGACAGCCGCGAACAGTTTGAGACCAGAACCCACAAAAGGCTTATCGACATTCTCAGACCTTCAAACAAAACCGTTGAAGCTCTGATGGGTCTTGAGCTCCCTGCCGGCGTTGAGATCGAGATAAAGCTTTAATCGATTGTCTCGCAGGTATGGTCACGTTGGCAAACGCCAACCAATAACCAATTAAGGAGGAAATACACAGATGAAAAAAGGAATCATCGGCAAAAAGCTTGGCATGACCCAGGTTTTTGACCAGAACGGCAATGTTGTCCCCGTAACCGTTATCGAAGCGGGTCCCTGCCTTGTTACCTTTAAGAAGACCGCCGAGAACGACGGCTACGACGCTGTTCAGCTCGGCTACGGCGAAATAAAGGCTAACAAGGTTACAAAGCCGCTCAAAGGACATTTCGACAAGAACGATGTCGCACCGAAGAGAGTCCTCAAGGAATTCAGACTTGATGACACATCGGCACTGAACATCGGCGATCTTGTAAAGGCAGACGTATTTGCTGAGGGCGAGGCTGTTGACGTAGTCGGCCGCAGCAAAGGTAAAGGCTACGCCGGCGTAATCAAGCGCCACGGCTTCCACAGACTTAAGATGTCTCACGGTACCGGCCCGGTAGCCCGTCACGGCGGATCTTTGGGCGCTTGCTCAACTCCGTCCCGCGTTTACAAGAACAAGAAGATGGCAGGCCACCTCGGCGCTGTCCGTGTCACAGTCCAGAACCTGGCTGTTGTCAAGGTTGACGCAGAGAAAAACATTCTGGCCGTCAAGGGCGCTATCCCCGGACCCAAGGGCGGGTTCGTATTCGTCTCTGACAGCGTAAAGACGAAGTAAGAAAGGAGAGTTGACTAATGCCTAATGTAAATATTGTAGATATGACCGGCAAAAAGGTCGGCGATATCGAACTTGCCGACGGCGTTTTCGGCATCGAGCCCAACACCGCCGTCATGCACATGGCTGTTGTTAGCTATCTGGCTAACCAGCGTCAGGGTACACAGTCTACTCTGACCCGTTCCGAGGTTTCCGGCGGCGGCAAAAAGCCGTGGCGTCAGAAGGGAACCGGTCACGCAAGACAGGGCTCCATTCGCGCTCCACAGTGGTATCACGGCGGTATCGCTCTCGGCCCCAAGCCGCGTGAGTACGGTTTCGCCCTCAATAAGAAAGAGCGCAAGCTGGCTATCAAGTCGGCTCTGTCCAGCAAGGTCGTTGATAACGCTGTTATCGTTCTCGACTCCATGGACGTTGATTCTTTCAAGACCAAGACGGTCGTCAATTGCCTCGCCGCTATCGGTGCCGGCAAAAAATCGCTCATAATCCTTTCGGAAATGAACAAGTTCGCTATCAAGAGCGCTGCTAACATCCCCGGAACCAAGACCGCTCAGGTCAACACGATCAACACTTACGATATCCTCAACGCTGACTCCATCGTCATCGTCAAGGATGCCGTTAAAAAGATTGAGGAGGTGTATGCATAATGAAACTCGCATCTGAGATCATTCTTGCTCCGGTCATCACCGAAAAGAGTATGTCAGGCAGTGACATGAAAAAGTACACCTTCAAGGTTGCCAAAGATGCTACAAAGATCGACATCGCTAAGGCGGTTGCCGAGCTGTTCGGCGTCAAGGTGAGCAAGGTCAATACCATCAACGTACGCGGTCATGTTCGCCGCTACGGCCGTTACGAGGGCAAAACCGCTTCGTGGAAAAAAGCCGTCGTAACACTGACCGAGGATTCAAAGCCGATCGAGTTCTTCGAAGGCATGATGTAATCCGCTTGCGTACGATTGCTTCCGCTTTTTAAAAGCGGTATTCAATAATCGCAATGTATGGGGAATTTGATGATCCCCGCTAAGCTATTATTTAAGGAGTGAAAACCGAAATGCCTATTAAACATTATAAACCGACCACTCCCGGCAGACGCGGAATGACGGTTATGGATTATTCCGGTCTTTCAAAGGTTGCTCCAGAAAAGAGTCTTCTTGCTCCCCTTGATAAAAAGGCAGGACGCAACAGCTACGGCCGTATCACGGTAAGACACCGTGGCGGCGGCAACCGCAGAAAGTACCGTATAATTGACTTTAAGCGCAATAAGTTCGATATTCCGGCCACTGTAATGACTCTGGAATACGATCCGAACCGCAGCGCGTTTATCGCGCTCGTTCAGTACGAGGACGGCGAGAAGAGATACATCATCGCTCCTGTCGGACTCAAGGTCGGCGACAAGGTACTCAGCAGTACCACTGCTGATATTAAGCCGGGCAACGCTCTTCCGCTTGCCAATATCCCGACCGGTACCTTCATCCACAACGTTGAGCTTTATCCCGGAAAGGGCGCGCAGCTTGCTCGCTCCGCCGGTAACCAGGCTCAGCTGATGGCAAAAGAGGGCAAGACCGCTCTCCTCCGTCTCCCGTCCGGCGAGCTTCGCTACGTTCCGGTTAACTGCATGGCTTCAATCGGTCAGGTTTCAAATCCTGAGCATGAGAATGTCAACTACGGTAAAGCCGGCCGCAAGCGCCACATGGGTTGGAGACCTACCGTCCGCGGTTCTGTAATGAACCCGTGCGATCACCCGCACGGCGGTGGTGAAGGTAAGTCGCCTATCGGCCGTCCCGGCCCTGTTACCCCGTGGGGTAAACCGACCCTCGGCTACAAGACCCGCAACAAGCATAAGGCTTCCGATAAGTATATTGCGAAGCGTCGTACCAAATAGTAGAGAGAGGAGCTAAGAATAATGGGAAGAAGCGTTAAAAAAGGACCTTACGTCCAGCCCGTACTGCTCAAAAGAGTTCGCCAGATGAACGAAGCCGGCGAGAAGCGCGTTCTCAAAACATGGAGCCGCTCGTCTACTATTTTCCCTGACTTCGTTGGTCACACCTTCGCAGTACACGACGGCCGCAAGCATGTACCGGTGTATGTCACCGAGGACATGGTAGGACATAAGCTTGGCGAATTTGCCCCGACAAGAACCTTCAAGGGTCATGCCGGCGCCAAAACTTCAGGCAAGTAATCAACACCAGCCGAAAGGAGAAGTAACTATGGAATCAAGAGCTACGGTAAAATTCATCCGCATCTCACCGCGCAAGGTTCAGATTGTTCTGGATTTGATCCGCAATCAGCCTGCCGAAAAGGCCATGGCTATTCTCAAGCACACACCCAAGGCTGCGTGTGAACCGCTTGAGAAATTGCTGAAATCAGCTATGGCAAATGCAGAAAACAATCACAACATGGATGTTTCAAAGCTCTATGTTGCCGAGTGCATGGCTTGCCCCGGACCCATTCTTAAGAGAATCCGTCCTCGCGCTCACGGTCGTGCATACCACATCTACAAGAGAACTTCACATGTGACCCTGGTACTTAGGGAAGCAGAGTAATTAAGGAGGATTTGACATGGGACAGAAAGTTCATCCGCACGGCCTTCGCGTCGGCGTGATTAAAAACTGGGATTCTCGTTGGTTCGTGAAGGACGGCCAGTTCGGCGATACTCTTGTTGAGGACTATAACATTCGTAAGACCCTTAAAAAGCAGCTTTACGCTGCCGGCATCGCTAAGATCGAGATCGAACGCGACGCTGCCAATAAGGTCAGACTTCACATTCATTGCGCAAAGCCGGGTATGATCATCGGCCGCAACGGAGCTGAGATCGACAAGCTCAAGGCTCAGTGCGAAAAGATGCTCGGCAAGACCGTAAACATCAACATCGTCGAGATCAAGAATCCCGACATCAATGCACAGCTCGTTGCCGAAAACATTGCTGCTCAGCTGGAAAAACGTATTTCTTTCCGCCGCGCTATGAAGCAGTGCATGGGACGCGCTATGCGTATCGGTGCCATGGGCATTAAGACTCAGGTATCCGGCCGTCTCGGCGGCGCTGAAATCGCCCGCAGCGAGACCTATCATGAGGGAACCATTCCGCTTCAGACCCTGCGTGCCGACATTGACTACGGCTTTGCAGAGGCTCATACCACCTACGGCCGCATCGGCGTTAAGGTTTGGATCTATTCCGGCGAGGTTCTTCATGACAATCGTAAACCCCGCAGGGAAGGAGGCGCTCGCTGATGTTAATGCCTAAGCGTGTTAAGTACCGCCGTGTACAGAGAGGTCGTATGACCGGTAAAGCTACCCGCGGTAACTTCGTATCCAACGGTGAATACGGCCTTCAGGCTCTTGAGCCGGCATGGATCACTGCCAATCAGATCGAGGCCGCCCGTATCGCCATGACCCGTTACATCAAGCGTGGCGGTCAGGTATGGATCAAGATCTTCCCCGATAAGCCCGTAACCGCCAAGCCCGCTGAGACCCGAATGGGTTCCGGTAAGGGTAGCCCTGAGTACTGGGTAGCGGTCGTTAAGCCCGGCCGCATCCTGTTTGAGATGGGCGGCGTAGACGAGAGCATTGCCCGCGAGGCCATGCGTCTGGCTATGCACAAGCTGCCGATCAAGTGCAAATTTGTAAAGAAAGAAACCGAAGGGAGTGAAGAATAATGAAGGCTACCGAAATCAGAGCACTTTCTGCTCAGGATCTGAACAAAAAGCTTGCTGACCTGAAGACCGAGCTTTTCAATCTTCGCTTCCAGCACGCCGTAAACCAGCTGGATAACCCGCTGCGTCTTGTAGAGGTCAAGAAGGATATTGCCCGCGTAAAGACCGTGCTGAAGGAAAAAGAGCTGGAGACTAAGTAAGGAGAAAGGAGGATATCCTGATGAGCGAAAGAAACCTGAGAAAAACCAGAACGGGCATGGTCGTTTCCGATAAGATGGACAAGACCGTAGTGGTCGCCGTTATCGATAATGTTCGTCACCCGCTGTACAAGAAGATCGTAAAGCGCACTGTAAAATTTAAGGCGCACGATGAGCAGAACGCCTGCGGTATCGGCGATACCGTCATGATCATGGAGACCCGTCCTATCTCCAAGGATAAGAGATGGCGCGTGGTAGAGATCATCGAGAAGGCGAAATAAGCCTTTTGGGATCTGCTGCAAGCAAATTTGTATCAATCTATTTAACATGGATAGAACCGTGCAGAGAAGCTGCACGAGTCTTTGAAAGGAGGAACGCTCTGTGATTCAGATGCAGACCTATCTCAAGGTAGCTGATAACACCGGCGCGAAGGAGCTTATGTGTATCCGCGTGCTGGGCGGCTCCCGCAAGAGATATGCCAATATCGGCGATGTAGTCGTGGCTTCCGTCAAGAAGGCAGCCCCCGGCGGCACCGTCAAGAAGGGCGAAGTAGTCCGTGCCGTAATCGTACGCTCCGCGAAGGGGCTGCGCCGGGAAGACGGCACTTATATCCGCTTTGATGAAAACGCAGCCGTTATCATCAAGGAGGACAAAAATCCCCGTGGTACCCGTATCTTTGGGCCAGTAGCCAGAGAGCTGAGAGAAAAGGATTACACCAAGATCCTGTCCCTCGCTCCGGAAGTTCTGTAAGGAGGTGTCGCAAAGTATGAATCATATTCATGTAAAGACCGGCGACACTGTCGTCATGCTCTCCGGTAAGGATAAGGGCAAGCAGGGCAAAGTTCTGCAGGTAAGCCCCAAAGAGCAGAAGGTCATAGTAGAGGGCCTGAACATGGTAACCAAGCATGTGAAGCCCCGTAAGCAGGGTGATCCCGCTGGTATTATGAAGGCGGAATCCGCTGTATACGCCTGCAAAGTAATGGCTGTTTGCCCCAAGTGCGGCAAGGCGACCCGCCTGGCCCATAAGGTAGAGGGCGACACCAAGACCCGTGTGTGCAAGCACTGCGGCGCATCTTATTAAGAAGGAGGATAATCATGGCACGTTTGAAAGAATTCTACAAGAGTGATGTAGCCCCTGCGATGATGAGCAAGTTTGGCTACAAGAGTGTTATGCAGATCCCCAAGCTGGATAAGGTCGTCATCAATGTTGGCTGCGGTGAGTTGAAGGATAACCCCAAGATGCTGGATGCGATCATCGGCGACCTGGGCAAGATCACCGGCCAGAAGGCTATGCCCTGCAAAGCACACAAGTCCGTTGCAAACTTTAAGCTGCGTGAAGGCATGGTCATTGGCGCTAAGGTGACCCTGCGCGGCGAGAGAATGTACGAGTTCGTGGATAAGCTGTTCAACATTGCTCTGCCCCGTGTACGCGACTTCCGCGGCATTAACGGCAACAGCTTTGATGGCCGTGGCGACTATAACCTCGGTATCCGTGAGCAGCTGATCTTCCCCGAAATCGAGTACGATAAGATCGATAAGGTCCGCGGCATGGACATCACCTTTGTTACCACCGCCAAGACCGATGAAGAAGCCAAAGAGCTGCTGACCCTGATGGGCGCGCCCTTTGAGAAGTAAGGAGGTAGAGAAGAATGGCAAAACTGTCGATGAAACTCAAGCAGCAGGCTCCCGCTAAGTTCTCTACCAGAGCTTACAACCGCTGCAAGATCTGCGGCCGCCCCCACGCTTACCTGCGTAAGTACGGGATCTGCCGTATCTGTTTCCGCGAGCTGGCCTATAAGGGCCAGATCCCCGGCGTAAAGAAAGCAAGCTGGTAATAGAAAGAAGGAGGTTGACCTATGTATATCACTGATACGATTGCTGATATGCTGACTCGCATCCGCAATGCGAACAGCGCCAAGCACGACACTGTTGATATTCCTGCGTCAAAGATGAAGACTTCTATTGCTCAGATTCTTCTTGACGAGGGTTATATCAAGGCTTTCACCGTAGTAGACGATGGAAAGCAGGGCATTATCCGTATTACCCTGAAATACGGCGCCAACAAGACCCCGGTTATCCAGGGGCTGCGCAGAGTATCCAAGCCCGGCCTGCGTATTTACACAAGCTGTGAGGACTGCCCCAAGGTCATGAAGGGCCTGGGTGTTGCGATCCTCTCCACTTCCAAGGGCGTCATCACCGATAAAGAGGCTCGTAAGCTGAATGTCGGCGGCGAAGTCCTGGCGTTCATCTGGTAAGGAGGGAAAGTAGAATGAGCAGAATTGGTAATAAGCCCATCGAAATCCCCGCCGGCATTGATGTAAAGGTAGAGGGCAACACCGTTACCGTCAGCGGTAAGGGCATCACCCTGAGCCAGACCATCGACAGCCGCATCGGAGTAAAGATGGACGGCAATGTAATGCACATTACCCGTGCAAACGAAGAAAAAGAGACCAAGAGCATGCACGGCCTGTACCGCGCGCTGATCCACAACATGGTGGAGGGCATCGATAAGGGCTTCTCCAAGGAGCTGGAGATCAACGGCGTAGGTTACCGTGCCGCCAAGCAGGGCAACGAGCTGGTAATGAACCTGGGTTATTCTCATCAGGTAGTAGTACCGGAGATCCCCGGCATCACCATCGAAGTGCCCGCTCCCAACAAAGTGATCGTAAAAGGCGCTGACAAGCAGGCCGTAGGCCAGTTTGCCGCGGAGATCCGCGAGAAGCGTCCCCCCGAGCCTTATAAGGGCAAGGGCATCAAATATGTCGACGAGGTTATCATCCGCAAGGAAGGTAAAGCCGGCAAGGGTAAATAAGGAAGGAGGAGTATCTGAATGGTTACAAAAGTTGATAGCAAAAAGAACCGTCTTAAAAGACGCGCCAGAGTACGCGGCAAAGTGTACGGTACTGCCCAGCGTCCCAGACTGGCCGTTTTCCGCTCCGCCAACCACATTTATGCTCAGGTCATCAATGATGATCTTGGCGTAACTCTGGCTGCTGCTTCCAGCATGGATAAGGGCTTTGACGGCTACGGCGGCAACAAGGAAGGCGCCCGCAAGGTAGGTCTTGCGATTGCTGAGGCTGCCAAGAAGGCAAACATCGAAGAGGTCGTATTTGACCGCGGCGGCTTTGTATATCATGGCCGTGTGGCAGAGCTGGCCGAGGGCGCCCGTGAAGGCGGCCTGAAATTCTAAGAGAGGAGGGACACTTTTGGCTCGTATTGATGCATCTAAACTGGATCTGCAGGAGAAGGTCGTACACATCGGCCGCGTCTCCAAAACCGTCAAGGGCGGTCGTATCTACAAGTTCGCTGCACTGGTAGTCGTGGGTGACGGCAACGGTACCATTGGTTTTGGTATTGGTAAAGCCGGCGAAGTCCCGGACGCTATCCGCAAGGGCATTGAAGATGCGAAGAAGAACATGGTTAAAGTTTCCCTCAAGGGAACCACCATCCCGCACGAGATCATCGGCAAATTTGGTGCCGGTGAGGTACTGATGAAGCCCGCTCCCCAGGGTACCGGCGTAATTGCTGGCGGCGCTGTGCGTGCCGTACTGGAGGTTGCCGGTATCAGCGATATCCGTACCAAGTGCCTGCGTTCCAACAACCCCTGCAATGTTGTTACCGCTACCTTCGAGGGCCTGAAGGCCCTGCGCACCGTAGAGGAAGTTGCGGCGGTCCGTGGTAAGGACGCAAAAGAAATTCTGGGTTAAGGAGGTAAGCGAACATGGAAAAGACCCTGAAGATCAAGCTGGTAAAGAGCCTGAACGGCCGGCTGGAGAAGCAGATCACCACCGCTTACTCCCTGGGCCTCAAAAAGATCGGTCAGACCACTGAGCAGCCCGATAACGCTGCTACCCGTGGTAAGATCAAGACCATTATCCACCTCATTGAGGTAACTGAATAAGCGAGGAGGTGCAGCGAACATGAAACTGAATGAGCTTTCTCCGGCTGCCGGCAGCACCCATAAGGGCTACCGTGTAGGCCGTGGCGCTGGCTCCGGCAACGGCAAAACCGCCGGCAAGGGCCACAAGGGCCAGAACGCCCGCTCCGGCGGCGGTGTACGCCCCGGCTTTGAGGGCGGCCAGATGCCCCTGCAGAGACGAATCCCCAAGCGCGGATTCAAGAACATCTTTGCGACCAAGTACGCCAGCGTGAATGTAGAGGTCCTCTCCCGCTTTGAGGACGGCGCCGTGGTAGACACCAAGGCACTGCAGGATGCAGGCATCGTAAAAAAGACCTATGACGGTGTGAAATTCCTGGGCCGCGGTGAGGTGACCAAGAAGCTGACCGTTAAAGCAGCCGCTTTCTCCGAAGGTGCTAAGAGCAAGATTGAGGCAGCCGGCGGAAAGGCAGAGGTGGTATAATGTTCCAGACATTACGGAACGCATGGAAAATTGAGGATCTCCGCAAGAAGCTCCTGTTTACCCTGCTGATTCTGGTCATCGTACGGCTTGGCTGTGCCATTCCCGTGCCGTTTCTGGATCCCAGCCGACTGCAGGAGATGCTGGACAGCACCCAGGGCAACCTGCTGGGTTACCTGAACCTGCTGACCGGTGGCGCCTTTGCCGAGGCGACCCTCTTTGCTCTGGGCGTATCACCCTATATCACAGCGTCCATTGTCATTCAGCTGCTTACCGTTGCTATTCCCTCCCTGGAGCGGATGGCAAAGGAAGGCCCTGAAGGACAGAAGAAGATCAAGAAGATCACCCGTTATTCCACCATTGGGCTGGCTATTCTGCAGGCGTACGCATACTACACCCTGCTGCGCAGCAGCCAGTTCAATGCCGTGAAATACACCACCGGCGCTGCCGCGTGGATCAGCGGTATTGCCATTGTGCTGGCCTTTAGTGCCGGCGCCATGCTGGTAGTATGGCTGGGCGAGCGCATCGATGAAAAGGGTATCGGCAATGGTATTTCCCTTATCCTGTTCGCAGGCATCGTGGCGCGTATCCCCACCCTCATCACCAGACTGATCACCTATATCCAGCTGGGCGAGTTCTATCCCCAGTACTATGTATGGGTGCCGCTGGTTGTGATCCTTTTCATCGCGATGATCGCGTTCATCGTGCTGATGAACGGCGCCGAGCGCCGTATCCCCGTACAGTATGCCAAGCGGATCGTGGGCCGGAAGCAGTACGGCGGCCAGAATACCTACATGCCCATTAAGGTAAACATGAGCGGTGTTCTGCCCATCATCTTTGCTTCCACCTTCCTGGCGATCCCCGGTACCATTGTTGGCTTTGTAGATCCCAATGCGGAGGGCGGCTTTGCGAAGTTTATCTCCAATGTGTTCTCCACCAACAGCATCTGGTACGCTATTCTGTACTTTATTCTCATCATCCTGTTTAACTACTTCTATATCGCGATCCAGTACAATCCCATCGAGATGGCCAATAACATCCGCAAGAACAACGGCGCCATCCCCGGCATCCGTCCCGGAAAGCCTACCTCTGATTTCATCAGCCGTATCATTTCCAAGACGACCCTAACCGGTGCGCTGATGCTGGCGGTCATCGCCATCCTGCCCATCATCCTGGGCGCAGTGGCGAACATGAACATCTCCATGGGCGGTACTTCTATCATCATCGTGGTAGGTGTAGCACTGGATACGGCCCGCAGTCTGGAATCCCAGATGATGATGCGCCACTATAAGGGCTTCCTGGAATAAGCCCCGACAAGAGGAAACAGAATCATGATGAAATTGATTATGTTTGGCCCTCCCGGAGCCGGCAAGGGCACCCAAGCGGATATCCTGGGCCGACGCTACGGAATCAAAAAGATCTCCACCGGAGACGCGCTGCGGGAAGTGATCCGCAGCGGCTCCGAGCTGGGAGAGCAGGTGAAAGACCTGATGGACCAGGGAAAATTTGTGCCGGATGAAATCGTAACCGAGATCATTCGCGACAGAGTTTCCTCCCCCGACTGCGCCAACGGATTCATCCTGGATGGGTTCCCCCGGAACCTGGCCCAGGCCGAGGCGCTGGTGGATATGGGCATCAAGGTGAATAAAGCCTTGCTGATCGATGTACCGGACGAGGTACTGGTAGACCGGGTACAGGGACGCGTGATGTGCGACAAGTGCGGCGCCAGCTACCACCTGAAGAACAACCCCCCCGCCGTGGAGGGTGTGTGCGACAAGTGCGGCGGCCACCTGGAGGCACGCAGTGACGACCGGCCCGAGACCGTTCGGGCCCGCCTGAAGGTTTACCATGAACTGACCGACCCTGTGGTGGATTTCTACCGCAATCGCGGCGTTCTTTCGGAGATTGACGGAACGACGAGCATTGAAAACGCGACAGCGGAGATCCTGAAGATACTGGAGGGATGAGGCTGTGATCGTACTGAAAAACTCCAAGGAGCTGGCTCTGATGAAACAGGCCGGTAAGATCACGGCGGAGGCCCTGTGGGCAGGGGTGCGGGCCTGCAAGCCCGGCACCACCACCTGGGAGATCAACCGTGTGGTACACGAAACGATTACTTCCCGCGGGGCGACCCCTTCCTTTTTGGGTCTGTATGGCTTTCCGGCAGCGGCGTGCATCAGCGTTAATGAAGAGCTGATCCACGGCATTCCGGATAAGAAGCACCTCATCAAGGAAGGCGACATTGTAAGCATCGATGTGGGCGCCTGCATCGGCGGGTATCACGGGGATTCCGCGTATACCGTGGGTGTGGGTGAGATCGCTCCCGAAACAAAACAACTGCTGGAGGTCACCCAGGAGTGCCTGAACCGCGGCATCGCGGCGGCACTCAAGGGCAACCGCCTGGGCGATATCGGCTCGGCGGTGCAGACCTATGCCGAAAGCTATGGCTACGGCGTGGTGCGCGAATATGTGGGCCACGGCGTAGGGCGTAAGATGCACGAGGACCCCGAAGTGCCGAACTACGGCCACCCGGGGCGCGGCGTGCGGCTGATGCCCGGTATGACGATAGCCATAGAACCTATGATAAACCTGAAGGGCGAAGGGGTGTATACCCTGGATAACGACTGGACTGTTGTGACCGAAAGCGGCAGCCCCTCGGCCCACTTCGAGCATACCATTGCCATAACCGATAACGGCCCGGTGATACTGACCAAGCTGTAAACGGGAGGGCAACGGGAATGCCGGAGAAAGGAAGTGTGGTGCTGGCCACCGCGGGGCGGGATGCCGGGGGACTCTATGTAGTGCTGGAACGCGCTGAAAAGGAGTGCCTGCTGGCAGACGGCAAAAAGCGGCGGCTGAGCCACCCAAAACGGAAGAACCTGCGCCATGTGCGGGCAACAGCCCAGCGGCTGGAACCGCAGCAATACGCGGCGGATAGACGGCTGAGACGCGCATTGGCCCAGGCAGCACATAGGTACAACGACACAGATCCAGAATGAGGGAGGTAAACGCCAATATGTCCAAGCAAGATGTCATTGAGATCGAGGGCGAGGTAGTAGAAGCACTGCCCAATGCCCAGTTCCAGGTGCGGCTGCCCAGCGGGCATGTCATCCTGGCGCATATCTCCGGCAAGCTGCGCATGAACTACATCCGCATCCTGCCCGGCGATAAGGTAACGGTGGAAATTTCCCCCTACGATCTCACCAAGGGGCGCATCACCTGGCGCACCAAGTAAGTAAAAAGCAAGCGGCACGGCGATAAACCGTGCAGAACAAAAGGAGGTAAATATCATGAAAGTAAGACCTTCTGTAAAGCCGATGTGCGAAAAGTGCAAGATTATTAAGCGGAAAGGCCGCATCATGGTCATCTGCGATAATCCCAAGCATAAGCAGCGTCAGGGCTAAGAGTAACGAAACGGAGGTGTACTAAAGAATGGCAAGAATTGCTGGTGTAGACCTGCCCAGAGAAAAGCGGGTGGAAATCGCACTCACCTATATCTACGGCATCGGCCGTAAGACTGCCAACGACATTCTCGCCGCCACCGGCGTCAATCCTGATACCCGTGTAAAGGATATGACCGAGGAGGACGAGGCTAAGATCCGTGAGTATATCGACCATCACCTGATCGTGGAAGGCGACAAGCGCCGCGATGTGGCGCTGAACATCAAGCGTCTGGTGGAGATCGGCTGCTACCGCGGCGTCCGCCACAGAAAGGGCCTGCCTGTACGCGGCCAGCGCACCAAGACCAACGCGCGCACCCGTAAAGGCCCCGCCAAGACCATTGCGAATAAGAAGAAGTAAGGAGGGAAATCGAATATGGCTAAACAGGTAGCGAAAAAGGCTGTGATCCGTCGTCGCCGTGAGAAGAAGAACATCGAGCGCGGCGCCGCCCATATCCAGTCCAGCTTCAATAATACCATCGTCACTCTGACCGATACGCAGGGCAACGCACTGTCCTGGGCTTCTGCCGGCGGCCTCGGTTTCCGCGGCTCCCGTAAGTCCACTCCCTTTGCTGCCCAGACCGCCGCTGAGGTGGCTGCCAAGGCTGCTATGGAGCATGGCCTGAAGAGCGTAGAAGTTTATGTAAAGGGCCCCGGCCAAGGCCGTGAAGCTGCCATTCGTGCGCTGCAGGCTGCTGGTCTGGAGGTCACCATGATCAAGGACGTCACCCCCATTCCCCACAATGGCTGCCGTCCGCCCAAGAGAAGACGCGTATAATAGGAGGAAAAAAAGATGGCAAGATATACAGGTCCTGTATGCAGACTTTGCCGTCGTGAGGGCAAAAAGCTGTTCCTAAAGGGCGACAGATGCTACTCCGACAAGTGCGCTGTAGGCCGCAGACAGTCGGTTCCCGGCCAGCACGGCAAGTCCCGCAAGAAGGTTTCTGAGTATGGCACCCAGCTGCGTGCCAAGCAGACCGCCCGCCGCTACTATGGCGTAATGGAAAACCAGATGCTGAAGTATTTTGACATGGCAGAGCGTATGCCCGGCAAGACCGGTGAAAACCTGCTGAGCATCCTGGAGCGCAGACTGGATAATGTGGTTTATCGTCTGGGCTTTGCTGCTTCCCGCAAGGAGGCTCGTCAGCTGGTCCGTCATGGTCACTATACCCTGAATGGCAAGAAGGCCAACATCCCCTCCATTCTGGTAAAGGCCGGCGATGTGGTTTCCATTGCTGAAGGCAGCCGTAACTCCGATAAGATCAAGCTTGTTACCGAGGCTAACGCTTCCCGTCCTGTTCCCCAGTGGCTGGATGCTGACAAGAACCAGCTGACCGCTAAGGTTGTCCGCCTGCCCGCCCGCGAGGATGTGGATATGGACATCGAAGAGCAGCAGATCGTTGAGTTCTACAGCAAATAATGCTTGACCCGACGAATGTCAGTTTGGGAAGGTACAGTACGCTAAAAGCTGATTTAAGGAGGGAAATGAATGGTCAAAATTATCGAGCCTAAGATCGAAACAGCAGAGCTTCGTCCCGATGGCAGCTATGGCAAGTTTATTGCCGAGCCGCTGGACCGTGGCTTTGGCATTACCCTGGGCAACAGTCTGCGTAGGGTTCTGCTCTCCTCGCTTCCCGGCGTGGCCGTTTCTTCCATTAAGATCGACGGTGTCCAGCACGAATTTTCCACCATTCCCGGTGTAAAGGAAGATGTCGTTGAGATCATTCTGAACATCAAGGGACTCATTGCCAAGCTGCATGGTGAGGAGCCTGTAACGGTACACATTGCCGCCGAAGGCGAGTGCGAAGTGACCGCAGGCTGCATTACCGGCAGCAGCGAAGTGGAGATCCTGGACCCGACAATGCACATTGCAACGCTGGCAGAAGGCGCCAAGCTGAACATGGAGATGGTTCTGCAAAAGGGCCAGGGCTATGTAAGCGCGGACCGCAACAAGCAGCTGAACAACGGTGCGGCCCCGGTGGGTACCATCTTCACCGATAGTATCTATACACCGGTTTTGAAAGTGAATTACTCGGTGGAAAACACCCGAGTAGAACAGATTACCGACTATGACAAGCTGACCCTGGAGATCTGGACCGATGGTACCATTTCTGCCAAAGAGGCCGTCAGCTTGGCTGCCAAGATCCTCAATAGACAACTCAATCACTTCGTGGAACTGAGTGACGAAGTGAATGCCACCGAGATCATGGAAAAGAAGGAAGAATCCGGTAAGGATAAGGTTCTTGAGATGACCATTGAAGAGCTTGACCTTTCTGTTCGCGCTTTCAATTGTCTGAAGCGTGCCGGCGTCAATTCGGTAGGCGATCTGATCAACAAATCGCCCGAAGAGATGATGAAGGTTCGCAATCTCGGCAAAAAGTCGCTGGAGGAAGTCATGAGCAAATTGGAGGCTCTGGGCTTTAACCTGCACAGCGACGACGAATAAAAGGTAAGGAGTGATATAAATGCCAGGTGCCAGAAAACTGGGTAGAACCACTGACCATAGAAAAGCGATGCTCCGTGCCATGGTTACCTTCCTGCTGGAGAACGGTAAGATCGAGACGACCGTGACCCGCGCCAAGGAAGTGCGTGCAATGGCGGAGAAGATGATCACCATTGCCAAGGCAAATGACCTTCACTCCAAGCGTCAGGTTTATTCCTACATCACCAAGGAAACCGTCGCGAAGAAGGTTATGGATGAGATCGCCCCCAAGTATGCCGACCGTAACGGCGGCTATACCCGCATCGTAAAGATTGGCCCCCGCCGCGGCGACGCTGCTGAGATGGCCATCATCGAGCTGATCTGATCTTAATGCAGGCAGACTAAAAACAAAGAAGGCCCCCGCTCCGAAAAGGAGCGGGGGCTTTTGGTATGATGACAGATAATAGATAGACATGCGCGATCAGTCGCTTTCCAGCGCCAGGCGGTAAAGCTCACCCTTACGGTAGCCGGTTTCCTTAGCTACCTGCTTGGCCGCGTCGCTCAGGGATTGCCCTTCCCTGGCCAGGCGGCGCACAAGCGCCGCGGCCTGTTCCAGCGACATTTGGGCGGTGGCGTCATTTACTGCTGCCCCGGCTATGATAAGCACATATTCCCCGCGGGGTTCTCGCTCGGCGTATTCCGTTACGGCAGCCGCCAGGGTGGTGCGCTGCATCTCCTCGTGCAGCTTGGTCAGCTCCCGGCACAGGGTGATGGGCCGATCCCCCAGCCCCTCCAGCAGGGCGGCAAGGGTTTGGCGCAGGCGGTGGGGGGCTTCGTAGAAGATGAGGGTATGCGGCAGGCGGCTGACCGCTTGCAGGGCAGCGTCACGCTCCCCCTTTTTGATGGGCAGAAAGCCCTCAAAGAGGAACTTGCCGGTGGGCAGGCCGCTGGCGGCCAGGGCGGTCATGGCGGCGGTGGGGCCGGGCACTGTGGCAATCTCCACCTCATTTTCATGGCAGAGAGCCACCAGTCCTTCGCCGGGGTCGCTGATGCAGGGCATCCCCGCATCGGTCACAATGGCTCCATTTTCGCCGTTCAGCAGGCGTTTTAACAGCTCCGGGCCACGGGCGGCGGCATTGTGTTCGTGGTAGCTGATGAGAGTGTTCCTGATCTCAAAATGGTTGAGCAGCTTAAGGGTAACGCGGGTATCCTCAGCGGCGATGAAATCCACCGTTTTTAAGATCTCAATGGCGCGGGGGGAGAAGTCCCCCAAATTCCCGATGGGGGTGCCCACAATATATAAGGTTCCCATAGCACAAGTTCCTTTACAAATAGAATAATAATGTTAAATTATACAATGTGATATATCCTTTTCATCTCATCGGAGTAGCTGCCATCAGCGCTTTCCACAATGAGAGGCGGCTCCACGGTAAGACCCGGCTTAGCGCCCGCCTTTCCCTCCACCAAAAAGAGCCAGGGGGCTTTTTCCGGGCGCTGCTGTACCCAGCGCAGACGCTTGGGCTCCAGCCCAGCCTGCCGCATTGCCAATAGCACATCGGTCAGGCGTTCCGGGCGCTGGCACAGGCAAAAGCGTCCCCCGTATTGCAGCAGCCAGGCAGCTGCGTTACACACCTCCCCGATGGTGCAGCTTTCCTCCTGCTCGTGGCGGGCCCGGCGCCGGCTATCCTCCGGGCACAGATAGCCGCTCCCAGCGGGGAAATAGGGCGGATTGCAGGTGACCAGCCGGAAGCTGTGGGCGGGCAGCAATGTGCGAATCCCCCGGAGATCACCCCGCAAAGGGGTGAAATGCATAAGCGAGGAGGCTTCCGCCGTATGGCGCATCAGCTCCACAGCATCAGGTGCAATTTCCACCGCCGTCACAGACTGGGGCGGGCGTTCCCGCCGCAGCATCAGCAGCCCGATAATGCCGCACCCCGCGCATAGATCACACACTGAATCAATGCCGCGCACCGCCGCAAAATGCTCCAGCAGGAAGGCATCAGTGCCGAAGCGATGGGCATCATTAATGGCGATTTGTATTGTTTCAGATAGTTTTTCCCATTGCATGGCAGCGCCCCCTCCTTTTGTGGATTCCATATAAAGAGTATAGCACAGGATGCACAAAATCGGAAGAAATGTTTTGGCGGGAAAAAGAAAAGATTTTTCGAAAAAACCAGTAAAAAGTGCTTGACAAGCTGTTGTGATTATAATATAATAAACAAGCTGTCACCTACGGGGAGGCAGCGGAGCCGCACCTTGAAAATTGAACAGCATTCACTTGAAATTGACCGAGAGGTCAATGGAGAGTCCTTGTAAATTCTAAGAGAATGTACTCTTAAAAACACAAGTAATAACGCAAGCGAGAGCTTGGGTTATGGATTAAACGATCATAATTACCTTAATAGGTAGTGTGAATACTATTTATTAAGAGTTTGATCCTGGCTCAGGACGAACGCTGGCGGCGCGCCTAACACATGCAAG
>OIXH01001560.1_pt1 | contig 25308 bp, 36 predicted proteins | sample 1587741 | NCBI WGS metagenome assembly OIXH01 (sample SAMEA3888916, study PRJEB22519) | human gut metagenome | biome: human gut; feature: human-associated habitat; material: faeces | place: Denmark | collected 2011 | reverse complement strand
GGTCTACAACGCGGCATTCCCCGCCATGCTGCTTTCCCGCCAAGGCGGCGGCGAGGCTGCTCTGGGTGCCGTCAACACCGCTACGGGAGCCGCGCTGCTTTTGGGCAGTGCCGCCGCCTCGGCGCTGCCGCCGCCCAAAAGCCGTGTGCGGGCGGTGTTGCTTTTCAAAAAGAATGAGAAAAGTTTTCAGAAAGAATGAGAAAAGCATGTTGCAAAATTGCAACAAAAAGGCAAAAAGAAAAGGGCGTTTACAATGGGTTAAAAAGCCCCTGTAAACGCCCTTTTAACGTGTTCAAAATCAACTGATTACGGGTGCGAATGGAGCAGCGTGCAACGCTTGCAACGCACCCAATTATTATGCGTTCGGAGGCACGCCGCTGGTGAGTACTTCAGCTTTTCCGCCTGCGTCCTCAGCGCCGATCACGTCCTCCAAAACGATCTCCCCAATGTCCGGGTTTTGCAGTCTTTTGATGAAATCGCTGGTATAATTGGAACCTCGGGAGACGACGATACCGGTGAGCAGCATACCCAACCACGGAACCGTGAAAGAGACGCCCACAAGGGTGTACAGATCGACCCCCGCCGCAAAGCAGATAAAGACTGAGAGCAGGATTGCCGCCAGCTGCGTGGCGAAGGTCTTGTACTGCTTTTTTTCAAGCATCTCAATAATGGTTTTACTGTACTGGATAATTGCTTCGACCGTGATGGCAAGCACAAGGATCAGAACAATGGTCTGCATAAAAACATCCTCCTTAATGAAAAAGTATACATAGAAATGACAGGATACTGACTACGTTAGACGCCCGCAACATACGCCTTAATATCCAACAGTTTTCTGTCCGAAGCATCCGCGCGCTGCTCAGTTGCGTCAGCGCGCTTGTCCGCTTCATCCGCGCGGCGGGCCTCGGCATTCGCTCGGGCGTTCGCTGCTTCAAGCTGCGCTTTAAGTTCTTCTGTGCTGCCGCCCGCACCTCCCTGCGCCACGCAGGCCGCGAAGGCGTCGCCCGGGGAAAGCGTCACAAGCTGGCAGCGGTCGGCCAGCACCACGGCGTAACGCTGCACTCCCGCCGCAAAGATGCGCACCCAGCTGTATCCGCCGGAGCTGCCCACCTCGGCCTGCACCGGGTAGCACACGCCCTCGGTCAGCCTGCCGCCGTTGTAGGCCTTGTCCACCGCGTTCACGTCAGGCGCGGTGAACACCTCGCATTTGCCGCTCGTCACTTTTAGAAATTTCATACCGTCGTCCTCCATCCCGTTGATTGCTGTACCATATGTGCCCACGGCGTTGGGGTGTCCGGTGTATTCGGTTGGGTCAAGCCCCGCCCCGGTGGTCGTGGCCCGCACCTCAAAATGGCAGTGTGCAAAGGGCGGGCTTGCCAGCGCCGCGTTGCCCGTGTTGCCCATCACCGCCAGCGCGTCGCCGCTTTTCACCCGCTGGCCCACGGATACCAGATTCCGCGCGTTGTGGCAGAAATACAGGTAGTTCACCGCGTCCGGCGTCTGGCCCGCGTCCAGCTCCACGCACACATACCAGCCCCATTCCCATGTTTTGTTGCCTGTGGACTTGTCCACTTTGCGGGCCGTAATGACCCTCCCGGAAATGCTTTTGCCCTTGTAATCGGGCATCAGGATGGTATCGCTGTCCAGCCCTTCCTCGTCGCTGCCGCCATGCCAGCCCTTGCCGTTGTTCCGGGTATAGCCCCATCGGCTGTACCCGTACCGCACCCGCGTGCGGCCCTTAAAAATAGCCATGCTGCCACCTCCTTCAGAGTATAAGAAAGCGCCCCAACGGGGCGCTGCGCTCATGTATCGCTTGCCAGTCGTTCTCCGAGCGTAACGGACAGCTGGCGTCCGTATACAGCCGGGGTCTTGCTGGTTTCTTTCTGCAGCTCGATTTCTTTATCCTCCCAATCGCCCACCAGCGAGAAGGCCTCAAACAGCTTGTTGCTGACACCTTCAAGCTGCTCATCCGGTTCATCCGCGGTTTCGTTGTCGGGATAATAGATGCGGAAGGATTCAAGGTTTTCAGGTGTGATGTCCGCCCGGATGGCGTCAAACTGTTCTGCGCCTGCGCGGAATGTAATCTGCACGGTATTACGCCGGCGGTTGCGCATCATGCCTTCGCCCTCGTTGGGCTGCTCGATTTCATACTTGTGTCCGTTGGCCAGTCTGATCAAACTCATGTATATATTCCTCCTGAATCAGGTCACGACGGTTACACCACCGCACAGCTTTACGCAGTTCTGCAATTTCGTTATGGACATAGATTCGAGCTGTGACCGAGATGTCTTTATGACCTAAAATTTTACTGATTGAATAAATATCTGCGCCGTGCCGGCGTAGGTATGTGCCGTAAGTGTGCCGGAGTTCATGCGCGGTAAGCTCCGGCATGCCAGGGTGCGCTTGTGCAAGTCTTGCCATTTCCGCCTTGAGCCTTCGGCTCCATGTATCGGGTCTTAGGGCGGTATCACCGGAAATGAGATACTTTCCCGCGTAGCGCCGCTGGAGGGCATCTATCGCCTGCAGAGCACGGTCAGAAAGGGGGCAGACGCGATAGCTTCCACACTTGGGAGACCGTTCCACTGGCTTGCCCGATACCCATGCGATACTGCGCTGCACACGATAAAGCCTGCGCCGGCGGTCAATATCCTCGGGACGCAGCCCAACCAGCTCCCCGCGGCGCATCCCTGTCTCAAGCAACAGGACAACCTCCGGCATACGGCTCAAAAACCAGCGGGAGGCGATCTCGATTTGTCTGTCATTGTAGACCTCCTTGATCTGAGGCAGAGCCATGCTTTCCAGCTTACATCCGTCGGCAGGGTTGCTGGTACATAGCCCATTACTGCATGCGCTGCGAAAAATTCCATTGACACACATGCGGATCTTCCCGCACATGCTGGGAGAGAGACTGGATGCCTGTTGATAGAAGCGCAAGATATCCGCTGGTGTCACATCCACCAGAAGCATGTTTCCAAGTGCCGGAAGGATATGCCGCCGGATGGGCAGCTCGTATGTGGTGCTGTATGCCGGATCTGTGATATATGGCCGCTTGTACAGAAGCAGCCACTGCGCAGCCCAGCCCGACACAGTGTACAGGTCGGAACATTTTTCAGCCTGCCCATGCTCAGCGATATATGCAAAATATTTCGCCTTTGCATCAGCCTTTGAACGCCCATGAAATGCCCTTTTAACGGGTGTTTTATCCGCCTTATACGCAACCGTTCCGTAGTATGTTTGCAGTTTTTTCTTGTTCATTGCATCGCCCTCCAAAATAGCTTTTACACTATTTTAAAGGACCTTTGCTTCCGATGCTAATTTAGGTGCGAAAGCAGGCGCAAAAACTCACGCTCTCACGAATGCAGAATTGCCCGTGCTGAGCGGGGCCATCGTTATGCACAGTTCAAATGTGGGGACGAATATCCAGACAGTAAATGGAGTGTTTAAGCCAGCAATCACAAACAATGGGAAATATCGTGGTGGTGGCGATCTGATAAGCGATGCCGGGGCTAGTTCCGTCGGCCATTTCTCATTAAATATAGGCGGAGGACAGGCTGTGTCACTTATTCAGCCATCCCTATATCTTAATCACATAGTGAAGGTATAGGCTGGGCTGCATCATATCGACGGAATCGGGGTCCCGGTCTCCCATGAAGCGGTGCCAATCACCTGTACCAGTCGGGACCGTCCAAGCCTCCGGCTGGAAAGGAATGTTGGCCTGTTTAAGTTCTTTTCTTTTCTCGCCGGCAGCCACCCCTAAATTAGCATCGGAACCTACCGCCACCCTACCGCGCATGTCCGGGAGGTTGAAAGTGGTGGAACCATCGCCGGAGCCGTAGGTCGTTCCGATGACGGAAAAGAGCTGCGCATAGGTAGTGCGGGAGACTGCCTGGCCCTGGCAGAGCAGCCAGCCAGTAGGAGCGGCGGCGCCCGCGAACGGGATCACGCATCCGACGGGCATGACCGGCACAGCCTTGTTGTTGGCGTCACCAACAGAAAACTCGCCGGACTTTGAAGTGCTGATGCATCCATAATTGAGTGTATCAGGCCGGTATTTGGAAGCAGAGGACTGCCTCCAGGGCAAAAAAGGCCACTTGGCCATAAATCAAAACTCCTCTCCATAGACACCGGAGACCGGCATCCCATCTAATTTTATTTTGTCAGCGGCCGACATTAGGCCGTTGGCGGACTGCGTAGCCACGCCGTAGGTGGTGTTTGTGCCAGGGATGCCGAGAGCTGTGACGTCAGCCTTTACAACCGCTGACGCCGCGCTCACATGCCCATATGTATCGACCGTGACTTTGTACAGGCCGGACGGCCTTTGTGTGTAGGATGGGTGCGTGTACTTATTGGCCCCGCTGGAAATACCGTTGAGCTTCACCTTGTCCGCCGCTGACATGAATCCGGCGGCGGCAGTAGTGGCAGCAGTGTGGGAATGGGAGCGCAGCGCGTAGCGGGACTCTATTTTCTGCAGAGCATAAGTCAGCCGCTGCAGTGATACCCATTTCATACGGCGTCACCTCATCCAGCGGCAAGGTCGGTGAATATCTGGTCGATCTCAGCGTTGGTGCATTCTTCGATCGTGAACGCACCGCCGAGCGCATCCCAGGCTGTGCCGTTCCACGCAACGTTCGTGCCGGTAGGGCCATAGGAGGACGCAGCCTGGATGTCATAGACGTCGCCCGCCACCTGGCCGGAGGCAGGCAACTTTGAAGCGTCTGCGACAGAACCCTTGTAACGGTACATCTGCGTAATATCGCTCTTGAGTGCGTAAGAGGAAGCTGCGCCGAATTCGTCGAGCTTCTTTTTGTCGACTGCCGACATGAGGCCGTTGGCAGACTGCGTGACCGGACTGTATTTAGTGTCGTTATCCGCGCCCCATACCGCCGTGCCGTCGGCAGACCAGCGAAGGATCTGTCCGGACGCGCCGCCCGTTGGAATGTGCTTGCTGCCGGAGCTCGTGGGATGTGTATATTTGTTCGCGCCCGCAGCGATCCCGTCGAGCTTATCCAGGTCGGCCTGCTCAATCTGGTCCAGCACTGTCTTGTTGCCGTGGCTGTGATTGCCCTCACTGGCAGAATTGACCTTTTCTTTCAGTGCGTCGTCGAGATCCGTCTCAGAAACTTGGCTTTTGCCCGCCAGCGCTCCGGTCGGTACGGAAACATTCACCTTGCGTGCAGCGGATGGCGTCAAGTCCGCTCCATTGACCTGAACGCCGACGATAATATTTTTCTCCGCAGCCGCCGGTGCATGAGCCGCCTGACTGTGTGTGTACGCTGCATCGTAGTTGCCCTTGAGCGCAGCAGTCAGGTCATTGGCGGAAAGGCCCTTACCGTCCACTTTGTCAACTTTCCCTTGCAGCAGCGTGTGTATTTTGCTGATCGCATAACGCAGCTTATCAAGAGATACCCATTTTGTAGCCATAATCAAAATCTCCTTTTCTGTACCCCGAGATCCTTAAAAATGTTGTCAATGTCTTCGTTAGTCGCCTCTTCGAGGACCGGTTCGGTGCCTGTAGAGGGCACGCCGGTATCCACGTACTCGCCAAGATCCGGATCGTAGACCCACCAGGTGCCTGATTGGATGTGAGGATAAGTGTTCGCAGCGTCCCGTGCATCCTGCGCTGCGTCCTGTGCCAGGAGACGGTCATTCTGAACGAGCTGTATAAACTGCTGGTATTCATCCGGGGTATATCCGGGCGGCGGCTGTGTCCCCGCATCCGGATGGTACAGGACCTCGAACCCGATCTCTACCGTGTAGAGGACTGTTCCGTCTATCCCCACGCCGTCGATCACTGCCGGGTGATACCCGGATTCGGCCAGGGCTTGGGGCGGAACAGGAAGAACACCATCATCAGGAATGAAGAACGGGACGGCATTCTCATGCCCGCAGGCTCGGAACGTAACACGTTTCTGCAGCCCATCCCATTCAGAGGAAAACGAAAACACAAGCGTTTCATCCGTGACGCTACCAGCCGTGCCGAGCGTGACGCGGGCCGGAGAGACCCGGTACCCATTCACAGATATCTGGACCGGCATAGGCTCACCTCGCTAAAATGTTTCTCCGTGCATATCTACTTCGCCGTTGTTGTCGGCGTCATAGACGCTTTTGAGCATAAGGCCCGTCTGGTCCTTGACGCCCTGAAGCTCTGTGCGCAGCTGCTCGATGAGCTGCTGCGCCTGCTCCTGCAGCTGCGCAGTGGGGATACCAGTGATCCCGTCGCGCATGATACCGCAATAGGTTTCATTGAGCCTCAAGTCCGTAACATCGGACTGCAATATCTTCACTGCGCCCGGCTGCACGAGGATGGATGCCGCATAGACCTCATCGGCATGCGTGTCCCGCACGGGTGCGGTGAATGTGGGCGCATTGGAAAATGTGCCTTTGCGCAGAATCGGCTGTGCCGTGTTGTTGTCTTTGTCCAACCGCAGTGCAATGACGTCGATGCGTGACAGCGTACCGTCTGCAGGGTCCAGTATAAAGGTCTCCGGTTCTTCCATCCATACGACCGTGCCCCAGTGCGCATTACGCCGGAGCCAGCCGTAGCCGGGCTGCAAAGTGACAGACATCCCGGTCCCTGAAGCTGTCACGGCGAAGTTGTCGCCGCTGGAAAGTACGCCGCGCGTGCGGGTCGCAAACCACGCGCCCAGCGCCGACGCCTCGTACTCTGTATTGTCGAGGGGAAAGCATTGTAACATCGTTAGACCTCCTGTAAAATAGAGATATCCCCGAGCTGCAGCACAACGCTGCGGCCCGACGCCTCATAGATCGTCCGCACACCCGTGAGCCGCGCGGACATGCGCAGGCCGTAGCGTGTGAGTTTCAGAGGGAGGATATCCCCGAGAAAGTAGTCCTCGCCGTAGTACATGAGATCCTGCCCGGCGTCTGCCGTGACCTCCAGCTTCTTTATCTTCTCAGCAAGTTTTTCAAGGCCCCGTACCCGGAGCAGCGCCTCGTACTCAGCGTCTGTGTAGGTGTGTTTGGTGTACGAATATTCAGGGTTTCCGTCCTCATCCACGTCTCCGGTCGGCGTGGCGACTTGATACGAGGTGGAAATGTCCTTTGCATCCACCCATAACTCCCGGCGGTCATCGCCGGCCCAGCTGCCCAGGGCTACGGTCACGACCTTGCGGTCCGCGCCCTGATCCTGCCCGCCGACCACCGCCACGTTCTTCCAGTCGGCGTCCGAATCCACGATGCGGATGTCAGCGAGGTTTCCGATGTCGTCGCCAAGATACCCGACAAAGGCGTCGGAGCCTTCGCTGCTCCGGTCTGTGCCCTGGTATACGCAGAACATCTCCACGCCGGTAGCAGGGTCAAAGGTCTCGCGGAATCCCAGGCCATGGGCTTCAGCCAATTCTTCCAGAGATTCCAGCACGCTGCCCCAGGACGTCTGGCTGTCGGTGACGGGCGTGAGCCCCATCGGTTTGGCCGAAGCGCCCGGCAGCCCGCGCCGGTTATCGTTTACAAGCTTGTACATAGCTGTTTCAACGTTCTTTACAAGCGTTGTCCACATGGCCACACGTCTCGCCCAGCGGTTTGTGGAAAGTGGCGCCCGCACGGTCATGGTGGCCTTTTCACCCGTGTCGGATATTTCGATCTGGGCGATCACAGCACTTTCGGGCTGTTCTGTGCACCAGAGCCTGCGTCCACGCTGGAGCAGGTCCAGATTCTTGTCTGTGGCCGCACACACGAGCTTAACTTCGCCCGCTCCGGCATACAGGGACAGCCACTGCAGAGAGTCAATATCCTCCACTACGCCTTGGCGCAGGAGGTCTTCATCGTACACATACAGGCTATACACCAGCCCTCACCCCCCTGGGCGCCAAAACACTGACGCGCAGCCCTTCCCGGTTGTCCGCCGCATCGTATCGGAAGGTGTTGACGCCGGGCTGCAGCTGCATATTCATGTCGCTGTCCGGCGACAGGTAGCGGAACCCATTTTCCTCTACGCCGTCCGCATGGCGGTAGATCACACGCTTGCTGCCGTAGACGGTGGAAATGGTAAAGCTTTCTCCTGCCTGCAGAGTCTTTGTGATGCGTAACATCGAGCCGGTCTCCACCAGCAGTACCTCGGGGGCCTGTACCTGGGCCATGGCCTTCAGCTCGACCGTGAGGTCGATGGCGACGTCACCATCATTCAGTACGCGCTTGAAAGCGCTCGCCTCATACTTTGAAATGTACCATTTCCCACCAGTGTAAAACGGAAATCTGAACAACGCCTTGATACCGGCGAGGAGCGTGTTGGCGTCATCCGCCGTCCGCCAGTAGGGGTACGGACAGTGAAGGATGAATTGGAACTGCTGTATCTCAGCGGTCTCCTCCATGACAGGTGTGCGTTTCGGCGTACCTTCCAGGTACCAGCTCTCGCCGTCCTCATGGATGAAAAAACGCGCCGGGACCATCGGGCTCACGCAGGACAGAAGCGCCCGCCTGTTTTCTTTCAGGTCCCCGAACAATACGCCCGTGACCGTGAGGTCTCCGTACCGACTGGGACGAGCGGGTGGAACCGATCTGGTTTACGCCCTGCGTTTCGGAGATGTTGATCTCGTTGGAGGAAAGGCCGTCGATGCCCGTAATCCAGAAATCACTGTCTTCGCTGAAGGAAACAGCGTTGTTCGCCGTGATATATTCAAAGGTGAGCATTTACGGAAGCCTCCATTCATCTCTTTCCATTGCTGCCATGGCTTCGGTGCTCATCTCAGCCGGGCTGAGCGCGTCATGGCTGTAAATATTCTGTACAAAGGTCCTGCTGGATGCGCCGCCAATATTGGTGACGGACATGCCGGACGCTGCCGCACCGGCCGTGGCAAGCTGCAGGTTGTTCATCATGACGCCCTGGCGGAGCATGGCTACAGCCTGAGACGCCTTTGCGCCGAACGACAGGATACCGCCGGCCGCCTCAATGGCAGCCTGGACGGAATGTTTCATCTGGCCCACGAGCCCGCCTTCGCCCTTCTTGACGCCCTTTGTCCAGCCTTTCATGGTCATAAGGCCGATCATGTTCTCAAACAGATGGGACGGAGAACGGATATCCAGCTTCCGTTTTGCGGCATTGTAGGCAGCGGCCGCAGCGTCAGCCATGGCGCTCACAAGCCCGGACGTCCCGGCGTTGATACCGGAAATGATACCGTTGATCATCTGCTGGCCGATGGACGGAAAATTCGATGCTTTGACCTGGTTCTCCGCAGCTGTCTTTGTGTCCTTGATGAGCTGCAGGGTGGCATCCTCCAGCGCCTGGTTCTTATCCACGCCCGCCGCGATGTCGTCCACCATATCCGAGCCGGAGCTCGTGACCTCCGGCAGCCCCAGCTCCGTCATGAGGGCTTTTGTGGCAGCTTCAGACCCATTGGCAAAAACCTCGCTCAACTCACTGAGCTGCGTATCGGAAGCCCTGACCAGCTCCGCCACGGTAGCGGCGGATTCGGGACCGGCATCGCGCAGCTGCTGGAGCAGGCCCTGGTCAAGCCCGCGCTCCGCAAGCGTGACCAGATTTTCGGACCATTGCTGCAGGGCTTCCTGATTGTGCCGCAGGTTGGCGATCATCTGGGAAACGCTGACCTCACTCTTCGTCTCGATCTTGTCGAACATGTTGGTGGCAGCGTCCGTGTAGGACTGGAGCGCGTTGGAGCGCCGCTCCATCTCTTCCTCCTGGGCAGCAGCCACGGCCTCGGCGTTGTCGATGATGCTCTGAGCAGCAGCCGTATCGGTCTGGGCGATCTGTGCCTCCACCTCGGACTTGCGGGCCGCAATATCTTCTTCCTGAAGGATATATGCTTCACGGGTAGCATTAAGCTGTTCCATGAGTTCGTTGTACTCGCTCTGCTTGAGCGCCTTATCCGCAAGCTGAGCATCCAACTCCGCCTGTTTTTCATCCAGTTCCTGCAGATTCTGTTTGAGGGTAGCCTCTTCCTGGTACAGCTCATTTTGCCGGGTAATGAGTGCATTGCTTTCGTCCAACGCCATCTTGGCGTCAATGTACTCGTTCATCTGTTCCGTGTTGAGGTTGAGATAATCGCCCTCTTCACTGTAGGAAAGGTTCAGCCCGTCATATTCCGCATTGAGCTGCTCTACATAGGACTTCAGCAGGGCCTTGTCGGCTGCGGATTTGTTTTCTTTTTTCGACAGCTCCGTGATCTGTGCAGCCAGTTTTTTGGATGCATCCGCTTCAGCCTTGAGGGACTTCACATTGTCCTGGTGGCTTTTGGCGCTGGAATTGGTGGATTGCTGCAGATTTTCCTGTGCGCCGGCCAGCTCCTCCACAGCTTCCGACTGCTGTTTGAACGCCTCGGTGTCCCTGGTCAGCCATTTGATGAGGGCGGCGATGCCTGTGACGAGCAGGGCCGCGGCGGCGATCACGAGTCCCACAGGGCCCAGCAGCGCCTTGATGGCCACGCTCAGCGCCGTAGTTGCGGCTGTGAGCAGGGTAGATGCAACCGTGGAGAGGGATAGCCCGGCGGACATGCCGCCGAGTGCAAAGGTCTTCGCGGTGATGATGCCGGTGCTGGCCATCTCCGCCACGATCTGTTCTTCGGTAGCACCCTTGCCCAGCTTTGCCATAGCAGCCGCCCTGGCTTCCGCCAGCGCTTTCTTATCCAGCGTAGGCACGAGCAGTTTGTTTGCTGCATCTGCTGCAATCGCCGCAGCTGCAGCAAGTTCCTGCTGGCGGGTAAACGCCTGCATGACTTTGTTGCTCCCGTAGGCCAACATGAGGCCGGCCACGGAGATGGCAAGGATGTCCACATTCTCAATGACAGGCGGAAGCACCGCTGCAATCATCTTCAAGGCTTTTTCAAACAGGCTGCCGAAGGTTTTGATGGCGTCGCGCATCGTGGGCCTGTTCAGTGCCTCCTGTGTATCATCAATGGACAGGATAATGGACTGGACGCCGCGCGTAATAGCAGCGCCCATATTGTCAAACGTAGCGCCCCAGCTTGCGCCGGCCTCTTTGGCCGCGCCGGACAGGGACGGAAACCGGGAGGTGCCGGTGGTCATGGCCAGGTTCATCGTGTTGATGAAGTCCATAGCCGAGAGCTCGCCGTCGCTCATGATTTGTGTGACGTCCGAAGCGGTGACGCCGATGGCGTCCGCATACATCTCGATGGCCGGGATGCCGGCGTTCAGCAGCATCTCCATGTGCTCCATGGTGACGTTGCCTTTCGTCTGCATCTTACTGAGCGCATCCGTTACGGAGCCAAAGGCCGCGTTGGAGCCGTCGCCGTAGAATGCCACGGCATCGCCCCAGGCCCGCACGGTCTCGGTCGATTTGGATATCTCCATACCGCGCGACGTGAAATTTTGAACGGCCCGCGCCGCATAGTCAAGTCCGTAGGCCGTGCCGGACACGATCTCCGTGGTCTCCGCCAGCGCCTCATTCGTGGCGGAAACGTCGCCGGTCATGGTCGTCATAACGCGGGAGAACTGCTCCATGGTGTCGATACGGCCCATGGCCTTGTCCACCGAATTGGCGACCATCTGGAACCCTTTTTCCAGGAGTTTGAATATCCCCAGGCCGGATACAAGGTTGTTGATTTTGTTTGCCCCGGTCTGGAAGCCGTTGGCGTCCAATTCGGTATCGAAAACCAGTGTGCCGTCGTATGCCATCCGTCAGTTCACTTCCTTCCTGCGTGCCTCTTCCATTTCGCGGTGTATTTGTTCAGAGCGCCGCCGCATCCGTTCCTTCATATCCTGCTCCATCGCCCTGGGGTTGCGCTTTTTTGCTGCGATCAGGGGTTCGAGCTTCCAATGGTCTTTTTGCTTCTGCACGGCTTTTTTCATTGCACGGTCCTTGATCTCCGAAATATCCACCGTTCGGTAATATATAATCTTGCCCATGGGCGTTGTGTCCGGCAGTGAAAACAGCAGGGCGCGGAACTCCCACCAGTGCAGAAAATCGACCGTGGCAAGGTCGATGTTGTATGTCGTGCGGAACGCCGAATAGATCAGCGCCGCATCTTTGTCGAAATCATAGGCCCGCGGCGCATGCACCGTGGCCTCGCGTTTGCGTTTTTCTGCCTCCGTCTCATCGGCTCCGCCGCAGTAGAACCAGAACAGCTTTTGAACAGCGTCGTCAAAATCCGGAGGGATCTTCTCGAACAGGAGCTGAAACCCGACGTAGACCTTGGCTGCGTCTGGCAGCTTTTCATCTGCCAGCGCCCGCTCGAACTGGATCATATTCCGAAAATCCGGATAGATGGGATACCCGCCGATCTCCTCCGGCAGGCCGCCGTCCAACAGAATATTCATTTCTTTCCGGCCGCCTTTCTGCGTGTGGCGCGGTTCGGCATATATTTCTTGATCTGCAGGCCGACGGCATTGCCTTGCTGCACAGCCGCTTCTCCGATCTCATCACACAGCGACATCACATTGGAAAGACTGGTCTTGGGACCGAGCAGCTTGTTGCAGGCGCCGTCCCCGAATATTCCGTCGATCCAGTCTGTGAGCAGCCTGACATATGCCGTCATCCAGTCCGTGTATGCTCTGAGCCCGTGCGGGTATGTCATATCCGCAGGCATGGGCGGCGCGGACGCTGCTTTTTGCGTCATCTCTTCACTACACCGGAGATACCGTTCCAGGTCCTCCGGGCAGGAAATGTCAAAATCAAACTCATGGCCCCGCAACTTCATCATCTGCAGTTTTCCTCACTTTCTTTTTCGCCGTCCGGGGCTCCGGCATATCCGCACCGGTGTTTTCTTCCATGCTCAGCGCGGCAGCAGCGCCCCCGCTGAACATTTCAGCAGGGGCGCTGTAGCCGGAGCCCCTTGTCAAGGGGATTTGCTGTAGGTATATTCAGCAGGCGTGCCTTTGGCGGTCAGCGTGGCCTTGATGCCCGCGTTGCTGCCGGCGGCGCCGGACGGGTCCTCGTTGATGACGATGGAGATGAGGCCCTGTTCGCCCTTTCCGGTCAGCATGCAGAAATACACATATGGCTTGATCACGGTTTTCCCGGTGCCATACTTGATTTTGTGCGCCAGCAGTGCATCCTGGAACGCATCGCCCGCGTACCGGTCGCCTGTGAGATTGATGGTGCGGGTGGTGCCGGTCTTGACGTTCTGCGGGCCGCTGCGGATGTATGTGACGTCGTTGGTCACGGCGCTCAGCGCGCCGGAATGCTCCGTGATGCCCTCCTGTGCGACGAGATAGTCGCCCGGACCGGTCTCCGAGCCGGAAAGGCCGATGGCAAGCACATAGTCATCTGCTGACACAGGCCCTTCATACTCGGGTGCAGGCGTGATGCCTGCCATGAGTTCCGAAAGTTTCATAGGTTAGCGTTCTCCCTTCTGGTAATATGTGAGGCGGCACTGGATCTGGTAGTGCGCCTCGGTTGCTGTTGCGTTGTACAGGTACCCTGTGGATATGGCTTCGAGCTTCTGAGCCATGCGGCTGCCCGGCAGCTTCGGCAGGGCGCGGCGTTTTGTCTGCACGCGCATCCAGTCCTCCAGACGCTCGAAAAAACCGCTGTTCGAAATATTTGTCAGGACGTCCTCGCCGTAAAGATTGCTGCTGGCCAGCACGAACACGAACTGGCGCACGGCGCTGCCGCCGTGGTACTGTCGGACCAGGCTGTCCACAGGGGACGGGCTGATCATGTAGGTCAGCGGCCTGCGTGTGAGATAGTCCACATTCAGCCTCCGCCCCTCCAGCAGCGGGCACTGGTCCAGGTATTCCTGCAGCGCCCCGATGATGGTCTCATTCATTGTATTTCGCACCTGCTTTCTCAGCCGCGCCTTTGAGGATGTAGGTCCGGTGGTCGGCTTTCATGCGCTCGAACCAGTACGCACCACGGCGCGGGTCGTATTTGCGTGTGATATCTGTACGGTAATACTGCCAGGCGGCATAGGGTGCGATCTGCTTGATCTTACCCGAGCCGATAACAGTACCGAGCGTGGCGCTCTTAATGAGCATGGAAGTCTGGAGCGGAGTATATGAGGACATGAGGCGGAGGACCTCGGAGTCGATAAAGGCCTGTGTGCGGAGAAAACTCTGGGTGTGCCGGGCCCCGAACGCCGGGTCCCATTGCAGCCGGGCAGTGACGGCGCCGCTCCCGTTTTTGATCTGCGTAACACTGCCGCGCGGCGTGGTGATGGTCAGCAAAGCCATGTTATTCGCCCTCGATCCGCCAGTGCTGCATCTGCAGGCTGCCGCGCCGGTTGTCCCGGACGCGCAGGACCTTAAAGCTGTCCGGGAACATTTTCAGCACATCCGCAGAACTCGTGACTGCAGCGGACACAAGGCCTGGGGCGATCATGTCGCCTACATCCACGGCAATGGCGTCCCGGGTAAAGATGCGCACGGTCAGCGTATCGCTGGCGGTCTCTCCGGCCGTACCGGGCTGAGCGCCTTTTTTCGAGTACCAGCTCACACCCGGAAACTGCGTACAGCTCCAGACGTCCCGCCGCGCAGCTTCGTCCCACTCTTTGTGGAACAGGGTGCAGTCCGCGTTTTTAACGCCGTTCACGGCTGCACCCCCGTATACAGGAGATTGACGGGCCGGCACAGGTATTTGCGGCAGATGTGCAGCCGGGCGGCGTCCGCCGCGTCCTGAAGGCTGCTGTTCTCTGTGCTACCGCGATAGGTCACGCTGTACCCGTCCACGCTCTCGCCGGCTACAGCCCCGCCTTTGGTGGCGAGGACGGCCTCATCCTGCTGCAGCATGGTATCTGCCAGCTCGCAGCAGCACTGCGCCAGCGCATCCCGCATGGACTCCGGCGCGGCTGCGGCACGGCCCTGTGTGGCCCGGTCGATCTCCAGGCTTGCCCGGGAGTTCCAGCGCTCGAACTCCTGGGCGGTCATACTGCCATGCCACGTCCGATTGTAGAAATCCCAGTTCGCATAGACCATACCGGCCGCCTCCCTCCGTTATTCCTCGCCCGGCGCCGGTGCGTCGGCGTGTTCTTTGGCGATATGGTCTGCCAGGCCCTTTTCCGTTTTGTACTCCTTGCCGCAGTGCGGGCAGGCGAACACAGCGGACGGCTGCACAGCCGCAGCGGGCGCCACGGCCGCAGGGGCCGGGGCTGCGTATGTTTTACCGATCAATTTGCCCATGATGTTCTCCTTTCTCAGACGCCGGCGGCCTTATGATGGCAGAACACACCGGCGAGCTTATTTGCGTAGATGTCCGCGATGCCGACGTTGCGGTACCCGTACTTCCAGGCGTCCCCGGTCTGGTTCTGCTCCGGGGAAATGATCTTCGGCGCCACATGCTTCTGGAACTGGATAAGCGCCGGAGTATGGAGGATCATGAAGTTGATCTCCGCGCCGGCCACAGCCTTGACATAGTCGCCGGCGGCGGGCTTGTATGCAGGATCGGCAACGGGCGTGACATCGGCTGCCTTGATCTGTGCGCCGGACACACTGCCGGAATCCAGGATGACCTCCAGAGCGCCGGTATCGCCCTGCGCGCACTTGACGTAGTGCTTGCCGTACTTCCGGAAGCCGCCGGCCTTTTCGCCGTCTTTACCGCTCAACTGCTCGATGGCGGTGTAGAATCGGCGCTGGGGCACAGGCTTGACGGACGCAAAGCTCTCCAGAACTTCTCTGGATTTGTAGCTGTCCATGTCTTTGATGGCGCGCAGCAGCGTGGAGGTGATGCGCAGGTGGCGCTGGTCGGACGGCACCTCATTTTCGTCCATCTCGGTCACGGCGGCGCTGATGGCCGCGATCACGTCCGCGCCGCTGGAGAGCGTGGCCTCCGCGGAACTGATGCCGGGCTTGCCAGCATAGCAGGCGAAGCGGAAGGCGTCCAGCTCCGGCACGACCTTCGTGCGGATGAACTCCGCGGCCAGGCGGCCAAAAGCGAGGCCCGCGGTCTCGGCATTGTCCATCGTATCCACGGTGAACATACGGCCGCGGTCGAAATTGCACTGCACGGTCCGGTTCTCCATCTTGACGTCGCCAGCCACGTATCCGCCGTTGCGGTCGTAATCGGCCAGGCCGTCCATTTCCAGCATGGGGACGATGAGTTCGTTGGCGTTGGCGCCCTGGCGCGCGAGCTCCGGCGCGCCGTCCAGGTCGGACGTACAGGACGCCAGCTTGTACACTTCGTCCAGCATGGGGACGTAGGATTTTGCGAGTTCAATGAGATTGGCCATTGTTTTTTCCTCTCTTTCTCAACGTTATTTCTTCTCTGCGGGCAGGCCCATGGCCGCGCGCATGGCAGCGTCGTCCGCCGCAGCGGAAGCGGAGCCTGTGCCGCCGGCATAGGGAGGCGGAGGCGGCGTCTGGTCCTCGAATGCGTAGGCGCTGTTCTTCAGCAGATCGTCAAACAGGGCCTTGCCGTCTGCGTCCCGGTTCTGGCTCTTGCGCAAAGCGTCCATACGCTCCGTGCCCGCCAGCGTGCGGATCACCGCGCCGTCACGGCCGTGGTTCTGTGCCACCAGGCCGTCAAACCAGGTATCGAATTTGTACGCATCCAACTGCGCAGCGGCGTCTTTTTCCGCCTGCTCAGCCTTGGCCTTGTATTCCGCAGCCTCCTTGCGCACGGCCTCGATATCCTTGTCTTCGGCCTGCAGGCCCTCGATGGTCTTGTTGGCCTCCGCCAGCTGGGCTTTCGTGTTCTTCAGCTCCGTGGACTTGGCCTCGAAATCGGCCTTCGCCGTGAAGCGTTTGCCGATCTCTGTGGCGACGGTCTTGTCGATGTCCTCGGTGTATGCGTCCCCGAGGAGGGTTTTCAGCCAGTCAAACGTCATGTCTTTTTGCTCCTTTCGTATGATGGGTGGATGTTCGTCAGCCGCTGTCCTTTTTATCCGGCCAGTCCCGGTACTGCGGCGCCCGTTTTGTTGTCCGCCGGGCCGGCGGTATATGCATTTAAAAATGCCCTTAAAACACCGGCTACAGGTGCTTTAAAGGGCATTGTAAAAGGGACCCACGGATGGGTCCCTCTATACCATATTTAACAGAAGCTATTTCTTCAGCCGCTCGATGTTGGCTTTCACGTATTTGTAGTTGATATCACCGGAGGCTACCAATTCAAACTCTGGACACTCGTGATATTCCTCGTATCGGATCGAGCCGGGGATTCCTTTTGGATATCTTTTGCAGACATCTTTTTCCCATTGCCACGATTTGCAGCCATTGCACATAGGGACGGAAGCAACCCCCCAACAGTCAGGATATGCCATAGAAGGGCTGATATCTTCTTCGCGGATCACGGTTTCATCACCTCTGCCTTAATATATACCCTATCACTGGATGTGTCAACAGAAAGGATCCTGTACTTCAGTCCGCGCGCGAACAGGACCTCATCCTGCAGCTTGTACTGCGGGTGAGCAAGGTCCCGTATGTACAAAGCGCCCTGATATCCGGCGGGCACGTGCAGCTCGATCACCGTATCGCGGCCCGGCAGTCCGAGCTGACGGAAGCTGGTCGAAGAAAATATGGAGTTCGTGATTATCCTGCCTTTGTATTTCCCAACGCTGTCCCGCGTCAGATGTGTCCCGTCTTCCAGCTCCAAAAAGCTCAGCGACGTCTCACGGTACAGCGTGACGCGGTCCGGAATGACACCTTTATTTAAGGTGCTGTCCAGTATGGAGATTTTCTCCTGTGTTGCGGCATTGACGCGCCCGTGCCGGATTGCGTTATTGATGGCCGTGGCATCGAACCCTGTGTACTGCGTGAGTTGCGCGCGCTCTTCGTCTGTGAGCGCAGCAAGCTGGGTGCGCATGGCGTCTTTAGACTTTAGCGTAGAAGTCCCCATTCCCAGCTTTCTGGCCGCCCATGCGGCCTTGCTGGCCTCGCTGCGTCCGAAGGATGCCACCATGGTCCGCCAGTTCTCCGGCTCCTGCCCAGTCTCACGGCAAAACCGCTCATATTCCCGCCGTTGGTTCTGCAGCCGGATCTGCCGCTCCTTCAGAAGCCCGGCGTCGCCTTCCGCCGCGAGGATATCATATTTCGTCTGGCTGATCAGGCTCTCCAGCTGGCGCTTGCGGTCCCTGGCCCCGCTCAGTGTATAGTGCTGCCCATTGTACCAGACGCCTTTTTCGTTGTCGTCCAGATACTTCTGCAGCTGCTCATCGCTGTATGCGCGCGGGCTGACGCCCAGCCGGATGGGATACACAAGATGCCGACAATTCCACCACCCGAATTTTCGGGCAAGGCTGTTGTTGATCCGGTCATATTCTTCTTTCGAATATTGGCGGCCCTGATAGAGCGCATGGTCAGGCGCCGGGGCAGGATGCGCGCTGATCTCCCAGCCGTCTGCGCCAATGGCGTCGTAGTTCATCTGATTCACAGCGTTGAACATTTCGCCCATGCGGTTCGTGATGTAGCTGCGCACCGCATATTCAAGGCGGTAGCTCCGCCCGTCTTTGCCGGGAATGACGCGCAGGCCCCGTTCCAGCAGCTTTTTTGTAGCCTCCCGGACCGCGGTCTGAAAGTCATATGTGCCCGTGGCGGTCTGCATCCACGCAAAATCCATGATCTTGCCATAGGCTTCTTTCACCGTGTACAGCTTGCCGTCTGGCCCAGGCGCCCACAGCCCCTCATAGTCCGCGGCAGATGCTTTTTTCGATACCGTGCCGTAGGCTTCCACCAGCTGGCGCAGCTCCGCATTTTCCTCGAACAGGACCGTTTCGTCCTTCAGCTCCTCGAACAGCATGTCGATGGCGGCGTCCGAAATCTTCAGCTGCTCCGCAATCGCCGCCTTGATGGCCTTTTCAGCGAGGCCGAGCTGCTCGGCCCGGTAGATCTGGTATTCCGCCGTGGACGTGATGCCGCCGGCGCCGCGCACGCGCCGCACGATATCACGCAGCAGCGTCTCCCAAATCGGCTCCGCGATCGCGGCGGCTCTCTTGCGCAGCTCCTCAAGTTTTTCATCGTCATACATTTAGCGCAGCCTTTCCACTTCGTTCAACGGTTCGGCGTTGGCATCCGGCATGTACTTCTCACGGATTGCCTTCCAGTCCTCCTCCGTCTCACAGGGCATGTCATACCGGTGGCCCAGCGCGATCTCCGGCCGCAGATAGCCCAGGCGTACCAGCTCGCACTCCTGCTGCCATTCTTTGTCCGGGTCGTACAAAACACCGTTGCCCCAGGTGATGGCCAGCTGCTCCGTTACGTCCCAGGCGCTCTGGTCGCAGTACCGGTACATCTGGCCAAGGGAATCGCAGATGCGCAGATAGTCCCGCACGCCGTCGAACCACACACTCTGCAGGTCCTGCAGGCTGAGGTTGTAGTCACCGGCCGTGCTGGCGATCTCGAACGCTGTTTTCTCCACCTCCTGGGCGTCGCTCAGCAGGCCGCGCTTGAGGCCGATCAGATTCTCGACGGTCCGCAGATATTCCTGCGTCCGGGCTTCGTAGGCCTCCTGCCGCAAAGCCGGGCTGAACACCGTAAGCCCGGCGCGCTGCTGGTCGTTGGTGAATGCCGGTCCGATGTTCTCGAACACGCTGTCCTCAAGCCGCCGCTCACCGTCCGGGCCGCTGCGCAGCATCTCGCCCGGCGCCACGATCCGGTGGCGCCCCAGTTCGAACTCCCTGCCGTGCAGGTATTCCATGCGGTCTATGTTCTGAATGACCTGCATGGCCGGCTCGTAAATGCTCACGGCGTCCGCGCTGCCGTCCACACAGTTCACCAGCGGCACGCGCAGCACCGCGAGCCCCAGCCCGCCCACAGGGCGGGGATAGGTATATCGGTCCGGCAGCGCTTCGTACTGTGCCAGACGCGTAAGCGAAACGCGGATCCCGAGCGAATGGCGGTCGGACGACTCAAACAGCTTGTTCTCAATGGTGAGATAGCCGGCCGCGTCCACGGTGCGCTTTTCCAGCAGCGTGTAATACTTCCCGCCGCGGGTGGATTCTTCCGCCGTGCCGATGCCCGTGATCCGGCCGTCACCGTCCCGTGCCAGGATGACCGCCCTGTTCCGCCGGATGGGCTGAGGGCGGAACACGGTTTTTCCGTCCGGCCCGGTCCTGGGCACCGGCTTGACATACACTTCGCCGCCTACCAGCATCCACTGCATGATATCGCTTTTTGCCAGGTCCAGCAAAGACAGGTTGGCGTCCATCCATGCGCCCTTGGACGTTTTCTCTTTGTCCAGGATATCCGATTTGTACTCAGCGAAAACGCCCTTGTCCAGCTTATGCACGATGGTATATGCAAGGCGCGTGCACGGGTCTTTTTTATCTCCGGCTTCCTGACGAAAATATGTTCCGAACCACTCCTTGATGGCCGCGTTCATGGCGGACGTGGTGACGTCCGGCGAACCGAAGCCCTGCGCCGTATTTACGACGCTGTTATCCGCCAGCGCCTTCAGCGCTCCGATCAGCATATGCACCGCCTCCCTCTACATTGATCTCAACATGCATGCCGTGCCGGAGGGCATGCTCCAGGCCGTCCGTATACGCCCGCAGCGTCCGGTATTCCCGCCGCAGCTCCTCAGCCTGGCTGCGCAGCCGTCTGTTTTCTTCCAGGATCGTCTGCACGGCCCAGCTGGGCAGGTACCTGCCCACGAGCCAGTCTCTCAGCCGCCCCATCACGCGCCCCTCCGTGTCCAGATGCGGTTGGTGCCGTACCGCACGCCGTCGATGTGGTGGTTGTCCGCGTCCACGTATCCGGGTATGACCTCGCCATCCTTCGCCACCGCGTATTCGTATTCGCTGAACTCTTTTGCCGTATCCGGGCAGCGCACAGGGTCGATGACGATAGCGGAAAGTCCCTGCAGCCACTTCATGGACTGATTCACGCTGCCGGGTCCTTTATTGGCTTCAAAGCACCGGATGCCGCAGTCGCGGTAGTCCGCACAGCTCTTTTTCTCCGCAGAATCGGCGATAACGTCCTCACCTTCGGGGATACGGGACAGGACCAGGCGCGCGGTCTCAAAGTTGTTGAGCTTGCGCCGGGTGAGTTCGTCGAAGATGTACAGCGTGCGCCGGGCGGCGTCGTAGGACATGCGATTGAATGCCCACGGGTCCGGGTACCAGCCCCAGTCCACGCCCGAGGTAATTTCTCCGAAAGAGTTGATCTGTGCCTTCGTGATGGGCTCCAGCCGGATGTTGTCGAAAACCTGCGTACCGTTGCCAACGGCCTCGCCAAGATACTCATGCCGGTAAGAGGTGGGCTTCGTTTCCTTCAAAAATTCCGCGTCATCGAAAAATCTTTGGCCCAGCCAGTCCCGTGGTGTGGTAAGATATGTACTGTGGTGTACGATCTTGCCCGGCTCCGTTTCCCGCGCATACCGGTTTGCCCAGTTGCGCGCCGCGGCCGGAGGGTTGAACGACAGGAACGTCATGGCGAACTCGCCGCCGCGCAGCGTGGACTGCTTGACGTTACGGATCTCCGCCTCACCGGAAAACTGGTCGGCCTCCTCAAACCAGTCGATGCCGATGTATCCAAACGGCAGCTTGATGGATTTGAGCTTTTCCGGCTTGTCTAGGCCGAAGAAAAGGATCTTCTGGCCTGTGGGGAGATATGTAATCTCCATGGGGGATACTGTGCATCGGAACATGTCCTGCAGCCCCAGCGCGCCGATGGCCCACTGGATCTGCGCGTACACGCTGTTGCGCAGCGTATTGGCGATCTTGCGCAGCACCACCGCGTGGCACTGCGGATGCTGCAGAAGGAGAATGACGAGAGCGATGCCGACAAAAGAGGATTTGGTGGACCCGCGCCCACCCTTGCACACCACCGTATGCGGGTGCTCGTGCAGGATCTGCCACAACAAATCTCTGAATGCAGGGGATATTCTTTCATTTACAAGGAGCTTCGACAATGATCTGCACCCCCTCGCCGACGTCCCGGTTTTCCTTCGACAGCTCATTCCACAGCCGGATGGCGTCCAGGTCTCCGGCCTGCACCTTCTTCATCACCGCTGCGTGGATCGCCGCCGCTTCGTCCGTGCTGTATTTTTCCATCAGCTTGTCGATCAGCGCGAGGTAATCGCGTTTCTGTATTTTTCCGAACCCGTCGCGCAGCGTTTTTAAATCTTTTAAAATGTTAAATTCCTTTTTCTGTTTCGCCTGTTCAATGCTCTCCAAAAGAGCCTTTATACTGCTCTGTTGTGTGCGGCCCACGATACGCTCCTTCCCGGGCCGTGCCAACGGCCCCAAATTTCGCCTGTAACGAAAAAAGGCCCCCAGGCGTCCGCATGGGCGGCCCGGGGCTCCTAAACGTTTTTTAACGGCATACAGCGGAAATTAAACAGTGTTCCGTGTCACGGCAGGCAAGAGGGGTGGATTTTCGCCGGGCATGCTTCGCCATCCGGCCGTTTCCGTCCGGTTTTTACCCCTCTGTGTCCGCCATGGCCACGGGCGGGGGACGAATCGACCCCGCTGCTTTCATGGTTTTCTTGTACGTGTTTAAACGCTCTCTTAACAGGTGTTTAAAAATATGCTTTCAACAAGTTTTCACATCGGTTTCAACTTTTCCACATTTCCCGAGGTGCTGCGCCGCACGCAGCGGGGAAACGGGCAGGCAGGGCAGCCGCTCTCATGCATAGCCCACACGCACCGTTTGCACAACTCCGGCGGCTCCTTCAGCTTTGCGCCGGAGATCTTCCGTGCCAGCTCCCGCCGCGGGTCCTGCCTCCGCTTCATGGTCCGCCGCCCTCTGTCACGGGGATAACGCCGAACCGCACCCGCCGGGCTGCGCCGCCCAGCTCCGCCGTCACATACGCCCGGCGCTGCCGCCGCTCCATTCGCACCGGGCAGCCTGCAAACGCCGCCAACGGCCCGTCCAGTACATGCCATGTGCCGTCCGCACGAAACAGCACCCGGCTGGGTTCCAGCGTTTCCTCGCTGTCCAGCCGCCACCGCAGCGCCTCCTGCGTGTCCAGCGCCTGCGGCTCTCCACAGTGAAGCCCAAGCCAGCGGATAACGCCGTACACCGGGGAAACGACATGGAACAACGCCGCGCTGTAGTCCGCGCCTACGAACACATATCCCGGCAGCAGCAGCCGCTCCTCGGTCTGCCACTGCCCCCGCCGCCGGATCTCCATCCGCTGGGCCGGGGCGCGGGCACACACACCCTTGCGCCGCAGCGCCGTGCATACGTCCCGCTCGCTTCCGGTCATGACCTGAAGGACGTACCATTTCATCCGCGCTGCGCCCCTTTCTGCCGGCGCTCCAGCGCCGCCACGAGCTGGCGGTACAGCTCCGGATGTTCCGTACCCAGGGCACTGAAGAACTCCGCCTTCAGCTCGCCCATGGCGGCCTGCGTGTCATCCTTGCTCTGAATATCCAGTCTGCGGGCGTACGCCACGGCCTTTGTCTGCGCGTTCATCTCCCGCAGCAGCTTATCCAGCGCGATATCGTTCCACTCTTCGTCCGGCTTCGACAGGATGGCGTCCAGAATCTTCTGGCCCGCCACTCGGTTGGTCACCTCGGAAAAATCCAGCTCCGGATACTTCGCCGCTTCCCGCACCATGGCGTTCATCCGCTCGTTTGTCACACGGATATCCTCCAGCGAGGCCAGCAGCTTTCTGCTGTAGGTGCTGATTGCCTGCAGGCTCAGTGTGACGTCTAGGCTCGCCAGATACTTCTGAATATCCGCGAGCGTGCAGGTGTTCGTCGCTTTCACCATCTCATCCACGACGTCGCGGACCTCGGGCGGCAGCTGTGATATGGTGCTGCGGCTCCTGTTTTTTCCGCGCATCCTCAAGCCCTCCTACATATCCACCAGCGGGTCTTTCTTCACGCAGCGCTGCAGCTGGATGCCGCGCGGCGTCAGCTTGACCTCCAGTTCCTCCAGCTCTGCGTCCGAAACGCTGGACGGAGCCTTGTCCTCGATGCATCGCACCTGCAGGTATCCGCTGTCCGCCAGGTAGTTGATGCTGCTGCACAGCGCCATCCGGTCCATGCCGCCCGCCAGCGCCAGCAGCAGGCTCTTCAGCTTTAAAAATTTGAAATCGCAGCCCGCGATGGCCAGTGTGCGCATCACAGTTCCGTTATTGGCCGCAAGCTCTCCGGCCTGCATCTTTCGGCGCAGTTCATTTTCGTCCATCTCAGTTGCCTCCCTGCTTCATCATGAACTCCATCAGACGATCCAGCTTGTTCTCCAGCTTCAGCTGGTGCGAAACAAATTCCTCGCGCCGGATACAATTTTCCTTGATGTCTTTCACATCGTCGCTCATCTGCCGGATCTCCGTCCGCATTTCCGTGCGCATTTCCTTCATTTCGCGCCGCACCGCTTCCAGGTCCTTCTGGTGGTCGGTGCGCGGGGTATAGTTCTCGCGCACTTCTTTGATATCTGCCCGGTTTTCATCCAGTTGCCGAAACACCGAGCGGCCAAACAAAAAGCCCACCAGCCCTACCACCGTTGTTACGATGACTGTCAGAAGCCACCAGGTTCCGGCGTCGAACGTCATTGTGATTTCCTCCGAAATACAAAAAGATAAGGCACGATGCCCTCGTTGTGAGTTCATCATACCTTATCTTTTATAGACTGTTCAGGTGAACTATTTCTCCCAATTTTCTGCGGGAAGTCGTCAAATGCCAGCTGCCCATCCGGTGGTGCCCGGCGGATCTCTGCCGCTTTATCCTTGACGATTTGCCGTACATATGCGTCGCTCAGATTCCACTTGCGCGCCAGCTCATAGGTGTTGTATCCGTTGTACTCCCGGCGGATCAGCACATCTCGCACAGGGATCACTACCTTGTCCGGCTGTGGAATATACATTTTTCCGGTACCGCCATAACGTTCCAGCAGCCGCCGGAAAGCTTCCATTCCAATACACTCCGCCAGCTCACGTACCTCACCTTGCAAGTCGTCCAGCTCCAGCAGTTCCAGCAGCTCAACATTCATGCTGCACCGCCTCAACATCCCGGCGATATCGGTCGCTGTGCAGGTATTCCAGCTCTTTGCGCTCGGTCAGCTTCTTGAGACCTTCGATCAGGGCGTTACCCTGGGAAAACGTTAAAAACCGGAACGGCTGGGTGGGGAAGGCTGTCACGCCGAACTGCCGGCTGATCAGCCCACACAGCCTGTCCCGCAGCTGTACGCCCTCCGGCGCGGGATCATATTTTTCCAATTGATACATCAAGTACCAGACCTTCTTCTGCTGCCCCTCGCTCAGCCCGCCCGGCAGTGCCTCGTACTTCCGTGCCCGCTTTTTCTGCGGTGCGGCCGCGGGGGAGCTGCGCCGCCGTAGCTCCGCCAGCACCGCCTGCGCTTCGGCCGGGGTCAATGCAGTGATACTTTCTTTGCCGGTCAGGCCCTGTACCAGCGCGTGCAGCGCGTCTTCATGCCCGCCTCTACGCTCCACCATCCCCAGCTTTGCACCCAGGGCATAGATGCTTTTTACCGTTCCCTTGCTTACATCCAGCGCACCCATCCCGGCCGCCTCCTTCCTTGTTACTCCTCCGGCACGGTGTCGCCCGT
>OIXH01001540.1_pt1 | contig 25553 bp, 31 predicted proteins | sample 1587741 | NCBI WGS metagenome assembly OIXH01 (sample SAMEA3888916, study PRJEB22519) | human gut metagenome | biome: human gut; feature: human-associated habitat; material: faeces | place: Denmark | collected 2011 | reverse complement strand
TACCTTTTATTAAGTGCATCTATTTTTAATAAAAATGTAGTCATTAATTCTATTTCTGACGGAATAAATGTCAATAATGACATCAGAAATACACAGAGTAGAGAAGAGAAGAGTAGAGAAGAGAAGAGTAGAGTAGTAGGGTGCAAAAGCACCAACACAACACCTGCTTACATATATAACAATTTAATTCAAAAATATGGAAAAGAGTTTGTTGATGAACGTCTTGAAAGGGCAAAGAGATACAAGAACTGCAATATGGAGACTGTAAAGAAGTGGTGTGAGGAAGATTATAAGAAACATAACCAGAACAAATCTAAACCTAATACATTTAATAACTTTCCACAGAGGACATATGATGCAGAAGAACTTGAAAAGAGCCTTTTAAGGAATGATTAACAGAAAGGATATATGCTTATGACTGAATTAGAAATATTTGAAAATAATGAATTTGGTAAAGTAAGAACAATTATGCATAATGATAAACCTTATTTTGTTGGTAAGGATGTAGCTGAGATTCTTGGTTACCTAAATACTCAAAAGGCTATAAGAGATCACATTGATGATGAAGACAAGCTGACCGAACGAATTGTTCTGTCAGGTCAGAATCGTGAAGTGATATTTATCAATGAATCAGGTCTTTATAGCCTTATCCTATCAAGCAGAATGTCTAATGCGAGAAAGTTTAAACATTGGGTAACAGCAGAAGTTCTTCCTGCTATCCGTAAGCATGGAATGTACGCAGTTGATGATTTGATAAATAATCCTGAACTGGCGATAAAGGCATTTACTGCATTAAAGGAAGAAAAAGAAAAGAACAAAGCATTACTGAAAGATAATGAACGTATGAAACCAAAGGAAGTATTTGCTGATGCAGTAGCTACGTCAAGTGCATCAATACTAATTGGTGAATTAGCAAAAATATTGAAGCAGAATGGTATTGATACAGGCGAAAAACGTCTTTTTGTTTGGTTAAGAGAGAACGGTTATCTAATCAGGCGAAAAGGAACAGATTATAATATGCCTACTCAGAAGAGCATGGAATTAGAACTATTTGAAGTAAAGGAAACAGTTATTACACATGCACAGGGACATAGCACAATAAGTAAGACAACAAAAGTAACAGGAAAAGGTCAACAATATTTTATAAATAAATTTCTTGGTGCTTAGAAAGGAAGAACTTATATGAGTAAAAAGTGGACTGCTGCCGAAGAGAAACTACTTAGAGAGTCTTATGGTGAAATCTCTATAAAGACTATAGCAAAAAATCTTAATCGAAGTGAAAATGCAATTATTGTAAGAAAAAACAGAATGAAATTAGGTACATTCTTAGAACAGGGTGATTATATAACATTCTCACAGCTATTAAAGACAATATATAATCAGTCGCTTGCAAGTAATTCATATAGATATACGGATAGTAAGGTATGGGCTACTGCACCGGTACGAAAAAAGAGAGTGCATAATAAAAGTTTTAAAATCATTTATCTTGATGATTTTTGGAAGTGGGCTGAAGAACATAAATCAAAACTTGACTTTTCAAAATTTGAAGAAAACGCATTAGGTGAAGAACCTGAATGGGTAAAGGTAAAAAGAAAAGCAGATATCTTAAGCAGAAGAAAAGTATCAAAGTGGACTAAAGCTGAGGACCAATACCTTGAAAGACTTCTTTCAGAAAACAGATATTCATACCAGGAGCTTGAAGATAAGTTGAATAGAACATCAGATGCAATACGCAGAAGAATATATGATTTAGCACTTGATGATACACGCCCGGTAAGAAATAAAGCAAGAAAATGGACTGATACAGAAAAGAAAAAACTTATAACAATGAAAGATGCCGGTTATTCATTAACAGAAATAGCTAAGCAGCTTGAGCGTTCCGGACAAAGTGTCAGAGGGATGTGGGAAAGGGTTCAACATCCCAATTATGCAGAAAAAAAGAAGAATTAAAAGAAATGAAAGGAAGAGATATACAGAATGAATCTAACAGAAATTGTTAACGTATTGAAAGATATTTTTAAATTTGAAAATATTGAAGATTTAGGAGCTGCGCTTCATAAATGTGTTATCACAAATGATGTTGAAAAATATGAGTTTTTATGTGGGAAAATACAGGATATGAGTGAGGATTGGTTACAAAAAGTCTATCAATATTATTTAGCAGACAGAAAAGTATTAATGCAAGATTATACACCAAAATCATTAGCTAAATTCTTAGGAGAGCTAGTTGGTGATAGTGATGTGGTTATTGATATGTGTGCAGGTAGCGGAGCACTTACTATTCAGAAGTGGAATCTAAATCATGATATAAAATTTGAATTATATGAATTTGATGAAAATGTAATATGGTTTCTTGTATTCAATATGGTTATTAGAAATATTGAGTGTAATATATATCATTCAGATATCTTAAGTGGTGAAATATTTAGTAAATATCATATAAAAAAAGGCGAAAGATTTGGAATATTCGAGGAGGTGAAAACAGATGGGATTATCTTTGGTGTCTAATCCGCCATATAATTTAAAATGGTGTATTCCGCCATTTGCACAAATTCAATCAAGATTTATTGAATCGGAAGTGCCACCAGATAGTAATGCTAATTATGCATTTGTTCTGTCTGGAATTGAACTTGCAACCGACAAGGCAGCATTTATTTTGCCATGTAATATTTTATCAACAACTAATAAAAAAGAATATGAAATAAGAAAGTATCTTGTTGAGAAAAATCTTATAGAGTCGGTTATTCTATGTCCTGATGATATGTTTGAAAAAACATCAATAAGTACATGTATTTTGGTTATAAATAAGCAGAAAGAAACAACTGATATGGTATTTATTGATATGAGAAATATATATGACATAGAGTGCAGAGAACAGAATGGACAATATGGAGGAAAATCTCATACTAATAGAACATATAAAAAGGATATAAAAATATTCAATGATGAACATATAAAAAAGGCGATAGATTGCATAAATAAAAGAACAACTATTCCAGAATTTTCTATAACAGTCGCATTAAGAACTGTATCAGAAAATGAATATAATCTTTCGCCTGGAAGGTATATTGAGTTTATCAATGAAGAGGTGGTGCATAGAGATTATTCAGAAATTGTATCAGATATCAACAGGATTATTAATGAAAAAAACGCTTGCAAATTAACAATAAATGAAACATTAGCTAAGATTCTAGGTTTTGATATTGAATTATATAAAAATAAACAGGATATAGAAATTAATGCAATGTTAAAAAATATAGGTATTCAACCAATAATTAAGGAAAATTATTTTATTACTACTAAAAAGAAAAATGAAATTAAATTTGAAAATGCGAGCAAAGAAATTTTATCAAGTATATTAGTAATGATACTAAGCAATTGGAAACAACATATTTATTATTTGAATAATGAAGAGAATAGGTATCTAATGGAATTAAGAGATGCAATGCTACCAGATTTAATGTCAGGAAAAATAGATCTTGAAGAGGGAGATGAGAAAAATGACCAATGCCGACAGAATTAGAACTATGATGGATGAAGAGTTGGCCTGCGTTATTGAAAAAATTAAGATGTGCGGAGGACTTATAAGAACAGAAACGACTTCTGCGGAATGCAATGGATGTAAAGATGGATATTGTTGTAATGTTATGCAATGGCTTCAATCAGAAGCAGAATAGGAGAAAATTATGGAAGATAGATATTTATTTAAAGCAAAGAGAGTTAGTGATGGAAAATGGGTTGTTTGGAATACTTTTAGCGGTTTATACGGTGTTGATATTGATAAATCTACCATCTGTCAATGTACAGGCTTAAGAGACAAGAATGGTAAGCTGATTTGGGAGAATGATATCGTCAATCTTAAAAGTGGCAAGGCTATTGTTATCTGGGATAAGGCAGAATGGAGAATTAAGTGGATTAAAGATACTATATGGCGAAGGGATTTACATTTTTGGATTAATGAAAATGATTGGGAAGGTGAAGTTATCGGCAATATTTTTGACAATCCAGAATTATTGGAGGTGTAAATATGACAGAGAGTGAAGCAATTGAGGAATTACAATTAAATATTGATTTGCCGTTTGGAGGTAATATATCAGACGAAGCATCTAAAACTGCAATACAGGCATTAGAAAATCAGATAAAAATAAAAGAGGCATTTAATAAATGGAAAGAAGATACAAGTGGATTTTATGGAGCAGATTACGAAACTATAGAATTGATTAATAACTTGGTAAAGATATTGGAGGATAACGAAGAATGAGATTAATTGACGCAGATGTTTTAATCAAAGATTTAAGTTATTTATACACAAGAAATCATATTCCTATTGATATGAAGGCAAAAGAAGTATTAACAACAATTATGGAACAGCCGACCGCCTATGATGTAGATAAGGTTGTGGAGCAGTTGAAACAGAATACCCATGATATGGAAATTTGCGAAGAACAATTTGACATGAATAGGCCATATTTTAAAGACGTTCCGTACAAAATGATTAAACTTGAAGATGCAATCAAGATAGTAAAGGCAGGTGGAAAAGATGGAAATTAGAACAGGATTAACAGAAAAGGACATAAAAAATAATATGCTTGAACTTGCTATGTATCTTGCAGAGCAAGAAGATGACTCTAATGTAATTGAAGCAGAATTATTGGGGCTTCATATGCGTTTTGAAATATGGACTGAAGGGAATATAGTTGCGGAGTAATTGCGGAGTAACTGCGGAGTAACTACATAGTAATTGCGGAGTGGAGGTGGAAGAGTGAAAGCGAAAGAATATTTGATGCAGATAGAGATATTAAGTGTAAAAATCGAACAGAAGAAGCAGAGAGCGAAAGAATACAGAGATTTAGCCTTATGCAGCGGAGGTTTTGATTATTCAAAAGAGAGAGTACAGACATCAAATCTTGGAGGGCAGATAGAAGACAGAATTATTCGATATGTTTCTTTAGAAAGTGAAATAACTGAAAACATATTTATGCTTCAGCAGATGAAGGATAAGATTACCGGAGAAATACATAATCTTAATAATTCCGATTATATTATCCTGTTGTATAAGAGATATGTTGAGTGTAAAACATTAGGACAAATTTCAAAAGATATGCATTATTCGTATGATAGAATAAGACATATGCATGGGAATGCATTAATGGAATTTGAGAAAATAAATCTTAGCACACTTTAGCACATTCATATATGATATTCTTGTAGAGTGAATTAATATAAATTTGATTGATATAAGAGAGCTGGTTTCAGTTCTCTTTTTCTAATATTTGGACCGGCAGGGTGAAATACAGACTTGCCGGTACCTCCTATTAATAGATTGAGGTGGTGATATTGCCAAGAGCACCAAGTGAAAAAGTTAAAGAAGCAGAGAAGTTATATAAGTCAAATACAAAACTTGTTGATATAGCAGATAAATTAGATATACCGGCAGGAACTATCAGACGTTGGAAGAGTACATACAAATGGGATTCAGATAATAACGAGCGTTCGGATAAAATAGCGAACGTTCGCAACAAAAATAATGAACGTTCACAACAAGAGGTAAATAGTGTACTTAGTAATGACAAATTAAACGATAAACAACGTTTATTTTGCTTGCATTATATTAAGTCATTTAATGCGACTAAGGCGTATCAGAAAGCGTATGGGTGTAGTTATGATACCGCTGCATCAATAGCTTATAGAATGTTGGAAAATGATGGAATAAAAAATGAAATTTTAAGGCTTAAGCAAAGTAAACTTAATCGTGAATTTCTGTCAGAAGAGGACATATTCCAAAAGTATATGGATATAGCATTTGCTGATATGACAGACTATCTGGAATGGCAGACATCAGAGGTTGAGCTTGAACCGGGAATAGTAAGGAAAGTAAGTAAAGTAACGTTCAAGGACTCATCACAGATAGATGGAACGCTTGTGAGTGAAGTCAGAGTTGGCAAAAGTGGAGATGCAGAAATTAAACTTGCAGACAGAATGAAAGCCCTTAACTGGTTAGCAGAGCATATGGAAATGGCTACTGAAAAGCAAAAAGCAGAGATTGCAGTATTGAGAGCAAAGGCACAGTCAGATGATACAGAAGAGATAGAAGATGATGGCTTTATTGAAGCACTTAATGCATCAGCAAAGGAGGACTGGTCAGATGAAGAGGACTAAGAAAGTTTTATTTAGATTCCAACCATTCTCCAAGAAACAAAGAAAGGTGTTAAATTGGTGGTGCAGCGATAGTCCGGTAAAAGATAAAGATGGAATAATAGCAGACGGTGCTATTAGGTCTGGCAAGACAGTATCAATGTCTTTATCATATGTTATGTGGGCTATGGAAAATTTTAATGGTCAAAACTTTGGTATGTGCGGAAAAACGATAGGTTCATTCAGGCGAAACGTTTTATTCTGGCTTAAATTAATGCTTAGAAGTCGTGGATATAAGGTTACAGACCACAGAGCAGATAATCTAGTTATTATTGCAAGAAAAAATGTAGAAAATTATTTTTATATATTTGGCGGAAAAGATGAACGGTCACAGGATTTGATACAGGGTATCACTCTTGCAGGCTGTTTTTTTGATGAAGTTGCACTAATGCCACAATCGTTTGTTAATCAAGCTACAGGTCGTTGTAGTGTAGATGGAAGTAAATTTTGGTTCAACTGTAATCCGGATGGACCTTATCATTGGTTTAAGATTGAATGGATAGACAAGATAAAAGAAAAGAATTTAATATATCTGCATTTTACTATGGATGATAATCTATCATTATCTGAACACATAAAAGAGAGATACCGTTCAATGTATACAGGAGTGTTCTATGACAGATACATATTAGGACTTTGGAAAGTAGCAGAGGGTATTATATACGATATGTTCAATACTGTGAGACATACTGTTGATAAGGCTTCTGAATTATTTGATTCGGGCAGGTATGTAAGTTGTGACTATGGTACTCAAAATGCTACAGTATTTTTGTTATGGAATAAAGGATTAAATAACAAATGGTATTGTACAAAAGAATATTATTATTCAGGAAGAGATGAAGCAAAACAGAAAACAGACAGCCAGTATGCAGATGATTTGAAAGCATGGCTAGGCGAGACAAAGATAAAGGCTATCATAGTAGACCCTGCGGCAGCATCATTTATAACGGAACTTCGAAAGAGAGGATACAACGTTATAAAAGCACGAAATGATGTATTAGATGGAATTAGATTTGTAGCAACATTGCTTAATACAGACAAAATAGTATTTTACAAATGCTGCGTTAATACAATAAAAGAATTTGCATCATATATCTGGGATAATAAAGCGGCTGATAGAGGAGAAGATAAGCCAGTAAAAGTTCACGATCACGCAATGGATGCAGTTAGATATTTCTGTTATACAATTTTATATAATAAAAAGGCAATTATAAAGTCAAAGTCAGCATATGGCATACGTTAGACTAGGAGGTGAAACACAATGAGCTATAAATTTACATATCCAAGAGAAAAATATGATGAAACATCATTAGATAAAAATTTAATATTAAAGCTGATATTAAAGCACCAGGCGCTTATAGAACCCCTTAAGAAAAATAAGAGGTATTATGACGGAAAACATTCTATATGTGAAAGAGAACGTGATAAGAACGCCCCTAATTTTAAAACAGTATGTAACCACGCAAAAGATATATCAGATACAGCAACAGGGTACTTTATGGGTAATGCAATAACTTATAAAAACACAGGTGGTGCTGATATAGAACAATTGCTTGTGGCGTTTGATAAAGCAAATGTAGATGATACAGATAGTGATTTAGCCTTAGATATGTCAATATATGGAGTAGCATATGAATATGTATATGCTAAAGAGGGAGATACAGTTTTACAGACAAAAACACTTGAGCCTGAACAGACATTTATAGTATATGATGACACCATAGAGCAGAACGAACTCTTTGGTGTCTATTATTATCTGCGAAAAGATGATGTCAACGACATTGGGTATTGGTATGCAACTGTGTGCACAGAACATTATATATATGTTCTGAATATTGAAAACAATATAACCCTTAAACAGACTGTAACCGAAGAACCTATATTACATAACTTCAATATGATGCCAATTAATGAATACCAGAATAACAAGGAAAATATTGGAGATTTTGAACAACAGATAGGACTTATTGATGCATATAATAATCTGATGGCAGACAGAGTGAATGACAAGGAACAGTTTATAGATGCGATATTGGTACTGTATGGAACTTATTTATCAGATGATGATGACGGTAAAGCAGCTAAGGCATTAAGAGAATTGAAATTATTAGAACTTCCGGCTGATGCAAAAGCTGAATACTTAACACGTACATTAGATGAAACTGGTGTTGAAGTGCTAAGAAAAGCCATTAAAGAAGATATATATACATTCAGCCACGTTCCTAATCTTACAGACGAAAACTTTGTAGGTAATAGTTCAGGTGTGGCAATGGAATACAAACTGTTAGGTCTTGAAATGATAACCAAAGTTAAACAAAGGTATTATACTAAAGCACTTAGGAAAAGGATAAAGCTATTCTGTAATTACTTAAGCCTTAAACAGATACTTGTTGATGCAGACAGTATTGTTCCGGTATTTACAAGAGGATTACCAAAGAATCTTGTAGAGATAGCACAGACAGTAATAAATCTCAAAGGCACAGTAAGTCAGAAGACATTATTAAGCCTGCTTCCGTTTGTAGAGGACCCAGACGAAGAACTAAAGAATGTCAGAGAAGATAATGCAGAATCAATAAAGATGCAGCAGGAATTATTTAATAATCCTAAACCAAGTGACAATACACCACCTGATGAAGAGGGTAATGCCAGAGATGAAGAACAGGATGGTGTAGATGAGTAATATTGATTACTGGCAGAGAAGAAAAGCAATGAATATGTATCATTATATGCAGTCTGCCGAAGAAACATCTAAGGAAATAAGTAAAGTATATCATAAGGCTTCATTAGTGCTTAGTAATGAAATGGATAAGATATTTGAACGTTTTGTTACTAAGCACAAATTATCTGAAGATGATGCAAGAAAACTTCTGACTTCCATTAAGGATAAGACATCACTTGAAGAAATCAAGGCTGAACTTAGAAAAGGTGCAACAGGGAGTGACAAGAGAGAACTGTTAGCAGAACTTGAATCTCCCGCATATGCTTACAGACTTAACAGGTTAGAAGATAAGCAACAGCAGATAGATAATCTGATGAACACAGTATATAACCAGGAAAAAGCATTAAGTACAGACCATTATAAAGAATTGATGGGCGAATCATATAACAGGTCTATGTATGAGATACAGAGACAAGCAGGTATTGGTTATAGCTTTGATAAACTTGATAGCAAGACCATAGACAATATGCTTAAGTCAAAATGGAGTGGTGCAAATTATTCAAGCAGAATATGGAACAACACACAGAAGCTTGCTGATAGTCTTAAGACAGAATTAATGGTTGGTTTGCTTACAGGAGAAAGAGAAGCAGATATATCTAAGAACCTTATGTTTCAATTTGCAAGTGGGGCTAATAATGCAAGACGTCTTGTAAGAACAGAGAGCTGCCACATAGCAAATGAAATGGATATGAAAGCATATGAGGAAAGTGGTATTGATACATATGTGTTTGTAGCAACTCTTGACTTAAAGACATCAGCTATATGTGCTTCGCTTGATGGCAAGAGGTTTAAAGTTAAAGACCAGCAACCAGGAGTTAATGCTCCACCAATGCATCCCTGGTGTAGGTCAACAACCATCTGTGATATATCAGATGAAGAACTGTCACAGATGAAGAGACGTTCTAAGAACCCTGTAACAGGAAAGACCGAGTTAGTGCCTGAGAATATGACTTATGAGGAATGGCATAAGAAATATGTTGATGGTAATAGGGATGCAGAACTAAAAGAGAAGATGCGCAAGAATATGAGTTCAGACAGGAAACAATGGGAAGGATATAGGGATGTAATTGGCTCATATGCTGGCAAAACAATTGAAACATTCCAGAAAATGAAGTATAATAATCTTGAAAAATGGGAAGATTTAAGAGGATATTATAAATATAAAAGCAAGTATCCTGATAGCAGCAAGAAGTATTTTGACATAATGAGAGAATTGGGAGAGGCTGGAATATCCCAGGGTATAGTACTTCCGGCAAAGGCAAAGCATGCATACATACTTCCTGAAGGAAAACGAGATCCAAATCATATTATGAAGAGGATGATTGAAAGAAATATCACAGATGATGAGTTGAGGAGCTATATTGATGAGGCAAAAGTGATGTTTTCACAATGGGGAGGCAAAAGGCAGATGTTCATTACACCTAAAGGAGTGGCAGTGATTGCACAATCAGGTGATGAATGGATAATAAAAACCGGTTGGAAGGCAGCGGATTTTGATGAGAATACACTGAAGATTTTGGAGGTGATGAAGAAACATGAAAAAGCAAAATAATGAAAATATGCATAAGTGCCCGGTATATGGGGAGGTAATTGATGAAGATCTATGCTATGAAACAATTATGTGTATGAGAAAAATGTTCAAAACATCATCACTGAAAGAATTGGATGATGTTGAGGACATAGAAAAGGCCAGGCAGCAGTGTCAGGCATGTGCTTATAGTAAATTATAAGATAACAATTTAAGGCAATTAGAAGAGTATCGAAAGACACTTAACTAATTGCCTTTTATATTGCTCCGAAATGAGGGTAAACTAAACTACCAACTTATTTGAAGTGAGTGGTCTGGGGCTTATGCAATGGACTGGGCGCAGAAAGAAGAGGACGATATGAAGAAAAAGACATTAACATTATTACCACTTAATTTACAGTTTTTTGCAGAAGATAGTGGTTCTGATGGGGCATCAGGTTCTTCTAAGGACGGAGACGGAACTGGGGCTGCCAATGATGATGGTGGAAATGGTGACGAAAACGGAACCGGAGGAGAGGATGGCAAGAAAAAGACCTTTGATGACATCTTAGCAGATGCATCATATCAGGCAGAGTTTGACAGAAGAGTACAGAAGGCTATTAATACAGCTGTATCTAAGCATAAACAGGAATGGCAGAACTCACTTGATGACAAACTTACTGAAGCTGAAAAACTTGCAAAGATGACAAAAGAACAGAAAGCAGAATATATGACACAGAAGAAAGAAAAGGAACTTAGTGAAAGAGAAGCCGAGCTTAACAGAAAAGAGCTTAAGGCAGAAGCTAAGGTTACACTTGCAGAGAAGAAACTTCCTGTAGGACTTTCAGAATTGCTTGATTATACATCTGCTGATAACTGCAACAAGTCTATTGATGCATTAGAGAAAGCATTTAATGAAGCAGTAGAAGCAGCAGTTCAGGATAAAATCAAAGGCAGTACAACACTTAAGAAAGCAGGAAATAAAAATATTTCATTGGAAGAGCAGATTGCAAACGCAATGAAAGCACATTATTAAGAAAGATGAGGTAAAAGAATATGGCGATTAACACATTAGCAACAGCAACTATATTTCAGAACACATTAGACCAGGTTGCAGTACAGGATGCTACAACAGGCTGGATGGATGCAAATGCAGGACAGGTCATTTATAATGGCGGTTCAGAAGTAAAGATTCCAAAGATGAATGTGCAGGGACTTGCAGATTATGACAGAGATGCAGGTTATGTACAGGGCGGAGTTACATTAACGTATCAGACTAAGCAAATGACTCAGGACAGAGGTCGTAAATTCCAGCTTGATGCAATGGATATTGACGAAAATAATTTTGTAACAACAGCAGCAACGGTAATGGGAGAGTTTCAGAGAGAACGTGTTGTACCTGAAATTGATGCATACAGAATTTCAAGTCTTGTAACAGCAGCTATTGGAGCAAAGAAAGCAGGAATGGTTGAATATGGTTATGTGCCTGGTGCAGCTAATACTTCAGCTCTTAGAAAACTCAAGACAGGTATATCAGCATTAAGAGATGTGGGCTATAACGGACCTTTAGTGGTTCAGGCAACATCTGCATTTATCCTTGAGTTAGAACTTGAATTAGCAGGCAAAATCACTAACGTTACATTCTCAAAAGGTGGAATTGAGACACAGGTACCTGGTGTAGATGGAGTACCAATCATACCTACACCATCAAACAGAATGTACTCTGCAATTACATTGTATAATGGTAAAACAGATCAGACAGCAGGTGGCTATACAAAGGGTTCTAAGGCACTTGATGTAAACTTCTTTGTATGCCCTAGAACAACACCGGTTGCAGTTACAAAACAGGATAAAATGAAAATATTTACACCTGACCAGAATCAGGATGCAGATGCATGGAAGATGAATTACAGAAGATATCATGATGTGTGGATTCTTGATAACAAGTTAGATTCTCTTTATGTATCAATTAAAGATGCAAAACCAACTGAATAGGATTGGAGGATTAAGACATATGGCATACAGATTGAAAAAAGCAAATGTTGAAAGAATAGCGGATACAGAGGAATCAAAGAATTACCTTATGAGCTTAGGATACGAGATGATTGAATCATCAAATCCTGAAAATACAGATGATAAAGCAGAAGATGATTCAGACATTCAAGAAATCTCAGACGAAGCAGTAGAGAACAATACAGATACTAAGGACGGAGCTGTTGAAACTTCTCCAAAGCCTAAGAGAGGTAAAACAACCAATAAAACAGAATAGAGGTGGTTTCAATGAACAGCCTTGAAATGTTAAAGAAATTATCCGGAGAGAGTGACGAAGAGTTGCTCTCTCTTTTGCTTGAAATGGCAGAAGACAAAATACTTGGATATACAAACAGAAGTTCATTACCAAACAGATTAGAAGTTACTAAGGTAAGATGGGCATTAATTGCCTATAACCGTATGGGAATGGAAGGCGAGGTCTCACGAAGTGAGGGAGGTATATCACAGGCATTTGTGGAAATACCTGAAGACATTAAATCAATACTTAACTCAAACAGATTAGCCAGGGTAGGTGGTAAGATTTATGAAACGATTAAGACAGAGTAGTCTTGAGGATTGTATGCTTTCTGTTTATCTTGGTGCAGATAAGGATAATGAAGGTAATACAATTCCTAAATATTCAGAGCATATTAACATCAAAGGCGAGATATGGCCTGCATCAAGTAAGTTACAGGCTGAAATGTATGGACTAAGGATAGTGAATATACATAATATGCTTTATCAAGGCAATGAAAACATTAATATCAATGACAGGATATATTACGACAATGATACTTATAAGGTAATTAGTGCAAGTGGCAAGCATATCAGAATTCTTGAAATAGAGAAGGTGTTAGATTGAGTGGATTAGAAGGTGCAGATGAATTAATTGAAAAATTAAACTCTATAAGCAATGAAATGAAAACGAAGATACTTGAAAAAGCAGTAGGACAAGGCACACAGATTGTAAGAAGAGAAGCAGTTCTACTGTGCCCTGTAGATACCGGAGAACTAAGACAAAGCATAAAGACTTCTGTTGAAGCGGCAGGAGATGAAGTGAATGGCATTACATATACAAATAAGGAATATGCGGCTTATGTGGAGTTTGGTACAGGTCCTAAAGGCGAAGAAAGCCATTCGGGTATATCTCCGGATATAACACCTTCATATACACAACAAGGCTGGAACTATAAGAATGATGATGGCGAGTGGATATATACAAATGGTCAGCCAGCACAGCCGTTTATGTATCCTGCGTTGAAGAATAATGAGGACAAAGTCACGAAAAGAGTTAAGGAAGTTATATCAGATGAATTAAGAAAGTTGGTATGATATGCAGAATGTAAAAGATAAAATATATGAAGCAATTAAAGATGTGACAGAAAATGTTACAGATCAGTATCCTAAGAACTGGGCGACACTTCCGGCAATACAGTATTGTGAAGAAGATAACAAGGTCTTACAGTGGGCTGATAATAAAGAGCAGAGTTCATATGTCAGATACAGAGTAGATATATGGGATTATACATCTACATCACTTACTGCGTTACAAATTGATGCAAAAGTGTCAGCACTTGGCTTGAAACGTATTCAGTGTACAGATTTAGATGACCAGTCAGGATATAAGCATAAAGTAATGAGATATGAGGGTGTTATTAATCCTTATAACGACAGAGTTACGCATATTAATTAAAGAAAGTGAGGAAGAGATATGTTAGCGAATGGAACTATATTAAAGTACAAAACAAAAAGTGCAGATTCTTATATTGAAGCATCAGGGCTTTCAGAAATACCCGAAATGGGTTCTGAAGAAGAAAAAGTTGACAGAACACCACTTAGCGCAAAAAACAAAAAATATGAGTATGGTATCGGCGATTATGGAGACTTAGAATATAAATTCATCTATGAGAATACAAGTGCCACAAGTCCATACAGAGTATTCAGACAGGCACAGGCTGATAAAGAGGTTATGGAATTTCAGGAAGTATATCCTGATGGTACAACTTTTGCGTTTTCGGCAATGTGTAATGTCAAATTAGGTGGCGGTGGTGTTAATGGTGGAATTGATTTCACATTGAAATTAGCATTGCAGTCAGATATTACAATAACGGACCCATCATAACCATAGGAGGCATATATTTATGGCAAAATTTATTAATAAAAGGAAAGACACGCATAAAGAGAATTATGACAAACTGGTGGAAGATTTAGAGTCAGAAGCTATTAAGGAATATAGTGAAGAGGAAGAGTCAGATGATACAGAAGATTATGAAGAACGTACAAAAATGAAAAAGATGCACTTTGCATATTGGACTGTCAGAGATCGAACATATCGTCTGAAACTTAAAACGAAGAGTATTGAATTGTTAGAAAACAAATATAAGACGAATTTAATTAACTTAATGGGAAGTGAATCATCTCTTCCGCCCCTTAAGATTATGCTTGAAATAGCACATGAAGCTATGAAAGAGTGGCATCATGGCATTAAGTATGAAAATGTGCTTGATTTGTTTGATGCATATATTGATGATGGTGGAAGTCAGCTTAAGTTTTTCACTAATGTATTCATAGGTATCTATATTGCAAGTGGTTTTTTTACACCGGAAATGGCAACAGAGATGTTAGAAGCAATGGCAGAAGCAGAGAAGATGATGTAAATAAAGATATTCTGAAAAGAAAGACTGTTACAGATATGTTATGGGAAGTATATCCACGATTTTTGGATTGTGGATATACTTCTTCTTTATTTTGGGAAAGTTCTTTAGACGAAATTATTGACTTAATTGAAAGCCATAACCGAATACAGGAAGCAAAGATAAAGGACGAAGAGAACAAAATAAAGACTAATATCATACTTAATCAGGTTCTTGCAAAACAGATATCAGAATTCATAGTGTTGTCATTTCCAGGAGTAGATGCAAAACCTACACCACTTAGTACATATTTTCCTGATCTGTTTAAGGAAGAAAAAGACACAGAAAATGATGATGAAGTGAAAAAGCAGCTGGCTATAAATAAAGCTAAGATGGAAGAGTTTGCATTTTGGCATAACCAGAAGAGAAAGGAGGCGAAAAAGTAGATGGATGGAACTGTGTTAGAAAAGTTACGGGTAATTATATCTGCATCAACTAAGCCTCTTAGAGACGAATTGAAAAAGGTTAACAGTTCAGTAAAGAATACTGCTTCATCTGTCAATAAGCAGACAAGTGCAATTAGTGGTGCGTTTAAAAAGATAGGCGGTACTATTGCAGCTGCAATGTCAGTTAAGACTATAATATCATTTGGAAAGAGCTGTATCGAGTTAGGTTCAGATTTAGCAGAAGTTCAGAACGTAGTTGATGTTACTTTTGGAAAAGCTTCAGAAGAGATAAATAAGTTTGCAAAAAATGCAATAACCCAATTCGGATTGTCAGAAACAAGTGCTAAAAGATATTCCTCAACTATGGGTGCAATGCTTAAAAGTATGGGAATAAGTTCAGATGCTGTACTGGATATGTCTAAAAATCTGACAGGTCTGTCAGCTGATATGGCATCTTTTTACAATCTTTCATCAGATGAGGCATTTGCAAAGATAAGGTCGGGGATAAGCGGAGAAACAGAACCACTTAAACAGCTTGGTATAAATATGTCGGTAGCAAATCTTGAGGCATATGCATTAAGTCAGGGGATTAATAAATCATACAATTCAATGACACAGGCAGAGCAGGCTACACTCAGATATAACTATCTTCTTAGTGTAACAAAAGATGCACAGGGAGATTTTGCGAGAACATCAGACAGTTGGGCTAACCAGACAAGAATACTTGCTGAATCATTTAATTCGGTAAAAGCAAGCATAGGTCAGGGATTAATAAACGTATTTACTCCAGTTATAAGAATAATAAATAAGTTCATATCAAGACTTGCTGTAGCTGCACAGACATTTCAGGCTTTTACAGAGAAGATATTTGGCAAATCAGGTTCATCTTCGGCAGGTGGACTTCCATCAGAGCTGGCAGATGCAGCAGATGAGACATCTGATATATCAGGTGCAATGGCTGATACTGCTAAGTCAGCAAAAGAAGCAAAAGGTGCATTAGCCGGCTTTGATAAATTGAATAACAGGTCAAGCAGTTCTGACAGTAGTTCAGGAAGTGGCGTAGGAGCTGGTAGTGGTGCATATGCATCAGCACTTGAAAATAGTGTTGATACAGATTCATTTGCTGATAAAGCCGGAAAGTCACTTGATAAGCTACAGGATAAGGTTAAGAGATTTACTACTATCTTTAAATCTACTTTTGGAAGTACATTCAGTAAGATTGCAACAGATGGAAAAAGGAATTTCAATGTATTAAAGAACAACATAACAAGAGTATGGAGTGACTTAAAGACATTAAAGTCACCTATAAAGAACTGGTTTACAAATGACTATGTACCTTATCTTCAGACTATGGGTAATTACATAGCAGTTGAATTAGACAGTTGTGCACAGATATTTAATACAGTATTTGGCTCTGTATGGAGTGATTTTATATTTCCGGTATTCTCCAACTTCATAACTGTTGGGCTTCCAATGATTACACAATTTAAAACTGAAGCACTTAATACAATGACTATATTCTGTCAAAATATGACAGATATATTCATTATGTTATGGCAAGAGGGTGTATCACCAGCATTGCAGACCTTATCAACGATATGGACGGATACTGTTAATACTTTAGCTGATACGTGGAATACCTATGGACAAGCTATATTTGATGGAATAAACGAGGCAATAAATAATACTGCTAAGTTATTTAAGGAAACGTGGGATAAATGGATAAAACCTGTATGGGATAAATTCATTGAAACCATTAACAAAGTATGGAAGGACCATATGCAGCCATTCCTTGCAAATATATTATCGTTTGTGGCAGAAGTTATTGACTGTGGACTTATGATATATAACAACTTCATAGCACCTATAGTATCGTGGGTAGTTGACATATTAGCACCTATTATAACAGGTGTTGCTAATGCAATATTTGATAAGATAAGCGTGGTCGTTGGAGGAATTATTGACTTTATAAACGGAATAATAACTACATTACGTGGAATTATAGAATTTATTAAAGGTGTATTTACCGGCGACTGGTCATTGGCCTGGGACGGAATTAAGAACATATTTAAAGGAATATGGGATAGTTTCGTTGAACTTGCAAAAGCACCGCTTAATTTGCTTATTGGAACAATTAATACATTTATAGCAGGTGCAGAAGGTGCAATTAATGTGCTTATTCGTGGCTTAAATCACATATCAATAGATGTGCCTGACTGGGTTCCTAAGATAGGTGGCAAAAAGTATGGCGTATCACTAAATGATGTCAGCTTTAGTCGGATAGAATATCTTGCTAAAGGTGGTGTAGTCAACTCACCAACGTTATCAGTTATTGGTGAAGCAGGTAGGGAAGCTGTAGTACCACTTGAAAATAATACAGGCTGGATGGATAGTCTTGCAACATATCTGTCAGCTAAAATGGATAACACAGGTGTTATAGCTGCCATAAACAATCTGACAAGAGTTGTAGGCGACGGAAACATATATCTTACAGCAGAAATGGACGGAGATATAGTATATAAAAGTGTAGTAAAACGTAACAAACAGCATATAAAACAGACAGGAAAGTCAGAGTTTGTATATTAATATTAAGGTGTCAGAAGTAATAGATCTTTTGGCACCTTAAATATATGGAGGAATAGGTTATGCCTAATAAATTCAAAGGATATTTATTAAAAGTGGGTTCCACTATATTTCCGAACGATTATATATCACTTGAATCGTGGGGAAGTAAACCCGACCAGAGAACTGATGAAGACAGTTATACAGACGGAAATGGAGAACTGGTTAGAAACATCTTGCCACATACGAGAACGAGTATAACGTTTGAGACAATAGATGGATTACATCTTGACGAGAAAATTGAAGTGCAGTCTTTTATCAATCGAAATAATACTACATGTGAATATTGGAATGACGAGATTAATGATTACAAGCAGGGTAAGTTCTATGTAGCTGATCCGGAATTTCCAATTAAGAATGTAACAGATGATGACATTATTTATGGAAAGATTAAGTTCGAAATAATCGAATACTAGGAAGTGAGGAACTATGATTAGTATTGCAGATGAAATCAAGAAGTTATACAAAAAGGTCAATTCAAATGAAGTGACAAAAGATTATAAAATATCAATAAATGATGGAGCGGTAAACCTCAGTAATAAAGATTTGGTTTATGGTTCTTTTAAATTAGAGCATAAGTTATGTTCTGCCGATACGCTTACTTTTGGCGAATGTAATGCTGCAATGGTACAATTTCAATGTGCAAGCAGTATTGGAGATGTAAAAGGCAAGGACTTAGTATTGCAGCAGAGTATTTCAGCAAGCTCCACATCAGGAACATTGGACTTAGGAGCATATGTAATAGACAGTTGTGAAATTACAGAAAATAAGAAATATAGGACCATAACAGCATATGATAATATTTACAAATTTAATGCAAATGTTTCAGATTGGTATGAAAAGCTTACATTTCCTATTTCAATGATAAACATGTTTAAAAGTCTGTGTGCATATGTTGGTGTAAAACATAATGTGAGCAGTCTGATTAATGGCACATTAATGATAGATAAGACTATATCAGCAGATGATTTACAGGGAATAACAGTATTAAAATGTATAGCTGAATTAAATGGTGGCTTCTTTAGGGCAAACGGAAAAGGCATTATAGAATTTGTTCAGTTATCTGCTAATACAGCACAGGAAGAAATTGAGGTAAAGTTATATAGTAGCCTTAAGAAAGAAGATTATGCAACGCTTGTATATGACAAGCTGAACATCAGAATGGAAGATGGAGATATAGGTGTAATTTCCGGAAGCGGTGATAACGCATACATTATTGAGGATAACTTTCTTATATATGGTAAAGGCAGTGCATTATTACAACCAGTATCAGATAAGATTTTCAATGTTATTAAGAATATATCTTATGTGCCATTTACAAGTACACAGATAGGACTTCCATATATTCAGGTTGGAGATTATATCAAATATGATACGTTAACTGGTTCATTTAGTAGTTTCATATTAACACGAACCCAGTCAGGAACGCAGATATTAAAAGATACTATAGAGACAAAAGGAACAGAGAAAACTTGTGAGACATTTGGTGTACAAAAAGAGATTATTAAGCTAAAAGGCAAGTCAAACGTACTCACAAGAAGTATCGAAGAGACTAAACAGATCATATCTGATTTAGATACAAAGCTGACAGATAACTACTCAACCACAACAGATATGAAATCTGCCATAGAGCAGTCTGCTGACAGTATAAAGCTAGAAGTAAATAAAGAGACGGATATAAAGTTAGAAAATATAGATATTGGTGCTACAAATCTTTTAGTTGGTTCAACAATATACACAGATGATACTAAGCTGGCTATAACAGCTACAAAGAATGCATACTATGAAAATCATAAAGAAATATATGCAGACCTGAAAGAAAATGAGACCTACACAGTAAATTGTCAGGCAGATGCTGCCTGGGGAACTGAAACCATTTCGGCAGAATTAATGTGTACAAACGAAGAAATAGTTAACAAAGTACGTCTGTTTACTTTATATACCAATTATCAGTATTCACAGACAAATATAGAGAAATATTCGGCAGTTGGTTATGCGGGTAAATGGACTTGCAGAGTTGTTGGAAATCTGAAAGTAAATGATATAGCAAGAATACTTGTATATAACACTACTACTAAAACTAACAACTATATATTAACTAGGGTTACAAGCGTAGCCTCGGATAATAAATCAGTAACGTCAGTAAGTTTAGGTACTTGTATGACAACGTATAATATTCCACTCTTGATTTCGGGATATTCTTATAATCAGGCTGGAATAGATAAATATTCGGCAGCAGATTATAGTGGTGTATGGACGGTTACAAGTGTGTCAGGAATAACCGGCAATAATATAGTTCGTATAAGGCTATATAATAGCACAACAAAGGAGTACAACTACATATTTGCAAAAGTTACAAAGATAAATGCTGATGAGAAAAAGATAACCGCAACATCATTAGGTGCTTGTGTAGTAAGTTCGGTTGGTGGAATAGTCTGTAAGACAAATGACACAGTATCTTTAAAATGCAGAGCTTCAGGTGGTGCATCTGAACTTAGATATAAGTATGAAGGAAAAATAGTTAGCAATGGTGATGTGGTAACACTTCAGGATTGGTCTGACAACGATAGCTATTCATACACGCCTGTAACATTTTTAGGTGGTTTGGATATTACAGTAAGCATAAAAGATAAAGGTGACAATGTTGTTACATCAAATACAGTAAGATTATTTGTAAATATAGCTGATGATGGTAGTGGTTATCAGTACCCATCAAATGTTACGGTTGTTGATACAATTAAGGCTTGGCTGGTGGATAATGCCGATAGCAATAATTCAATAAAGATATATCCAACACCTTGCACGTTCAGGTGTGAAAAATCCGGTAAATATTATGTGAGTTTGGGAGTTAACAAAAATGGCAGCACTCATTCGTTCTGGAACTTTAAATTAGAAAAAGGGAATAAGACAACGGATTGGTCTCCATCACCATATGACATAGACAGTAAATTTAATGACTATAGCAGTAAAGAAGAGACAAAGTCAGCCATAGACGCAGCATCAGATAACATCAATCTTTCAGTCACTAAAAAGATTAGTGAATCAAATGAGGGTAATCTTGATAAAAAAGAAGGTTATGAGCTGATAAGCAACGCCACACAGAAGAGTTATTGTGTGCTTGATTATATAAAAGGATATACTACACAGTCAGCTACACCAACACCGGATAATCCTATTGACATTCAAAACATGTCTGCTTCATTTGATATTGCATCTGAAAACAAGGACAAGAGTGAAACGTCTAAGGAACATATCGAACTTGCAAGTGAATTATGTGCAGGAGAGAGCATCATAAGAGCTGATAAAAACATTGTGGTTGGTGGGATAAATATAAAAAAAGGTGACTGGTATGTTGAAAGATGCGTTAATAAGCTGAAGTTTAATTACGAAGCGAATATTATTTTAGTAAAATCTGTTGGAACATATAATTCTTTCAAGATTACACCGGCTAAATTGGTAAAGGCGAAAGCATCTACAGTTCAATATAGTAATAAATACAGATACCTGAATGATGAATCAGACGTGGAACATTTCTACGTAAATACAGATGGTTGCATATATGTATTTGATAGTGCAGCTGATGTATCAGCGTTTAAATCTAAATTGGCAGCAAAAGCACTTGAAATAGAATATCAGACAACTTCTAAATCCTATGAAGCATTAAATGATGATTCACAGTCAGCTATGCACAGTGTGGTGTCTTATGCAGATTATACAAAAATATATGTTAATCTTGCTATAAAGCCATATATAAAAGGCACATTTAAGAGTGCATTATACGGAGAAACAGTTGAATCAAAAGCAGAAATCGATATGCAGAGTAAACGTATAGTGCTTAAAGTAGATAACAATGGAAACATAGTAAGTGTTGCCATAGGCGAAGATGCAAAAGACGGAAATGTGATAAAGATAAGTGGAAATATGGTTGTTGGAGGGCAGATTAAGTCAAGTAATTACAAAGCAAATGTAGCAGGTATGTTATTAGATTTAATATCAGGAAATATATATACTCCATCACTAAAGGTAACACAACAAAATGGTGTAGAAATTTCAAGTGTTGATACAGGAACTACAACAGATTCTCATGGATATATCTGGAATAACAGTTCAAAAACAACACAAAAAATAATAAGCTTTACAAAGCAAGGAGATAGAAATACAGGAGATCAACATATTTCAATACAAACATTACTGGGAAATGGGATACCTTTACTTTATGCCGATGGAAAACCTGTTGGAACGGATATAGGATTGGGATTTGCAAAAACGAATTACGGAACAGTACCAAACACAACAACAAAGTATAATCAGGTAATGTATGTAAAAATGGGTTTTAACACTAATGATAATTTTGAAATACAAGCATTAGGTTATGGCGGTGCAAGTGTTCCGGAACTTGAATTTGGAGTGGTAAATGTAGGTACATTAAAGCAGGCATATGGAGGACCTATATGGGTAGATAATCCACTTAATTTCAGAAAACAGAAATATCCTCAATTGTATGGAAATGGTACTGTATTGCAAATAAGCCATAGTGACGATTCTACATTAGGATTAATATGTGAAAAAGCGGCTATACGTCCAGCAGGTAATGCTACACAATCTTTAGGAACATCATCAAAGAGATTTTCAACAGTATATGCGGCATCTTCGGTTATATCTACCTCAGATAAGAATAAAAAGCATGATATTAAGATGTTGAATGATGAAACAGTTACAAAAATTATTAGAAATTGTATCCCAAAGTCATATAAATTTGATGATGGTACATCAAACAGAACTCATACAGGCTTGATAGCACAGGATATAGAAGAGTTACTTAATCAACTAGATATAGATACAAAGGATTTTGCCGGCTTTATCAAATCTCCAAGAGTAAAAGAGATTGAAGAGGTTGTACTTGATGAAGAGGGTAATCCTGTTTTAGATGAAAATGGAAATGAAAAGACAAAGGTCAGAGTTGAAACAATAGAAGGTGAATACGACTATGCTCTCAGATATGAAGAGTTTATATCTCCACTTATAAAGTTTGTACAACTACAAGACAAAGAAATATCCGAAATGAAAGAAACATTAAAACAACAGCAGCAGAGCATTGACGAACTGACAGATCTTGTTAAGAAACTGCTTCCTGATAACATAGATAATTTATCAGAAAGTGAGGTGAGTGAGGAATGACTGTAGCTATTGTAATCAGTATTATTTCATTAATTATAACAACCTATTTTGCTTATAAAAATTCGAATAGGCAGGATAATGAGACTACAGAAGAAAAAGTCAAAGTACAGGCAATTATCAACGTCAAACTTGATACTATTGCAACAGATGTCAGAGATATTAAGTATGATATATCAGAGACCAAGAGGCAGGTGCAAGAACATGACAAAGCAATTGCATTGCTTAATAGTTCATTAAAATCATTGCATCACAGATTAGATGAAAGAAAGGAAGAGTGACGATTATGAAAGAATCTACAAAGAAATGGATAAAAGCAGCAGGTGTAAGAGCTGTAAAGACGGTAGCACAGACAGCCATTGCTACGATTGGTACATCAGCAGTAATAAGTGACGTCAATTGGCTAATGGTGATTAGTGCATCTGTATTATCAGGTGTATTATCAATATTAACGAGTGTTGCTGGATTACCTGAAGTTACTGAAGAATAATATTAAGATTTGTTTTTGGATTGGAGGATAATATAGATATGAAAACTGGACAAGAATTAGTTAGTTTTGCTAGATCTAAAATTGGAACTCCATATGTTTATGGAATGAAAGGCGAAATATTAACCAAAGATAAATTCATACAGTTACAAAAGATGTATGGAGTTAATTATGTTTGGAATAGCGATTCAAAGAAAATTGGCAAAATATGTTGCGATTGCTCAGGATTATTTTCATGGTGCACTAATAAAATGTTAAGTAGTAGTCAGATGTATGATAATGCTATTGAGAGACATCCTATATCAACAATTGCTGATGCACCAATAGGAGCTACAGTATACAGAAAAGGGCATGTGGGAATATTTATTGGTTATGAAAATAATATTCCTATGTATATTGCAGAGGATGGTTCTGCTTATGGCTGTAGAAAAAATAAGTTAAGTAATGCTAAATTTACACATTGGTTATTACAGTCTTATATTGCATATGATATGAACACAAGCAAGAAGAATAAAAGTTCAGTAAAGCCTAGTATTAAATATAAAGGGCATTGTGAAAATCTTGGTGATACATCGGTTGTTAAAGATGGTGCTACTTGTGGAACTACAGGCAGAGCATTAAGGCTTGAAGCATTATCAATTGTAGGTTTAGATAATTTACCTGGTGCTGGTATTGCAGGACAAGCACACGTACAGGATATAGGCTGGCAGAATCAGGTTATATTCGGTAATGGTAATTATATTGGTACTAAAGGAAGAAAACTTCGTATGGAAGCAATTAAATTATATTTATTTGGTAATAATGCTGATAAATATAATTTATGGTATAGAGTACATATGCAAGGTATTGGTTGGGGTGCTTGGGTTAAAAATGGTGAGATGGCTGGAACAGTAGGACAGAAAAGACGTATCGAAGCGGTTCAGATTGTGCTTGAAAAAAGATGATTAAAATCTTATTTAATAAGGAAGAAACTTATTCAAATAAGATAAAGTGCATAGGCAACAAGTAGACAACAAAAATGCTTGTATTTGGCTTAAATACTGATATGAATAGTTATCAAGAGTTTAAAATAAGGCATTTTTTAACCCCACATTCTTTAAAGAGTGTGGGGTTTTTCTTTGATTTTAGGGCATTTTTATAAATAATGAATGGATATTATATAATCCTTTTTGAATGAAAGAGAAAAAAAGAGTTCATATCGAAAACATATATACAATATTACCAAAAATTCATTATAAATATATATAATTTCCATAAGAAAGTATTGACATATTAAAATTACAAAGTAACTATATGATACATATGGGTTGGTGTATTGTACAAAGTGTTGTACAACATACTAATAATTTGTTGCAAAATGTTAATTGAAATTTTCTTAAATATATTGTATAAAATTAAGTAGTGGAGCGCTTTACAATACAATGGATAAGGAGATTATATGAACTATGACGAATTTGTAAACTATGTAAGAGAGGGTATGGAAGATGTACTTGGCGATGATTGCATAGTATCTACACATAAGGTGCTTAAGAATAATGACATAGAATTAGAGGCATTAACTGTAATAAATAAAGAATCAAATGTTTCTCCAACGATATATCTGAATTCTTATTATGAAGAATATAAGAAAGGAACTGACAAGGGTCAGATAATTAAAGAAATCTACGAGCTATATAATGAACATAGTTTAAAAATAAATTTTAACGTAGATATTTTTAAAGATTATAACAAAATTAGT
>OIXH01001533.1_pt1 | contig 25617 bp, 34 predicted proteins | sample 1587741 | NCBI WGS metagenome assembly OIXH01 (sample SAMEA3888916, study PRJEB22519) | human gut metagenome | biome: human gut; feature: human-associated habitat; material: faeces | place: Denmark | collected 2011 | reverse complement strand
CCCTATGGGAATTATAAACGGTTTATCTGATTTTATCGTGAATTTGTCAAGTCCCCGCGCGATCCGCCGCAAGGTGTTCTCCGCAAGCGGCTTTTCGCGTCCGAAAATTGATTTGCATGGAAGTGACCAGTCAATACACTCGGCGGCGGTACGGTAGGGAATAAGTCCTTCTCCGTGTGTCGGCTTCGGGAATATGATCGGTTTCCCGTCGCACCGCGCGATGAGAAAGAATCTTGTTCTTATTGTGGGCGCACCGTAATCGCAAGCCCGTAACTCGCGCCATGCTACATCGTAGCCGTGACGTTCCAAAGCCCTTACAAAACTCCAGAACGTTTCACCAATATATTTCGGATCGGGCTTTCCGTCCTTGCCGAGCCGCCCCCATGTAACAAATTCGGGAACGTTTTCGAGCATTATCACGCGCGGCTTGACCGTTGCCGCCCACCGAAGCGCGATCCACGCCAATCCGCGCACGTTCTTGCTGACGGGCTTTCCTCCCTTTGCGCGACTGAAATGCTTACAATCAGGGGAGAGCCACATCAAACCTACGGGAACGCCCTCGCATATTTCTTTCGGATTTACCTCCCATACGCTTTCACAATAGTGGCGGGTAAAGGGGTGATTGACCTTGTGCATTGCTATCGCGTCGGGATCGTGATTTATCGCTATGTCTACGGGTCTGCCAACCGCAAGCTCTATTCCCGTGCTTGCTCCGCCGCCGCCCGCGAAGTTATCTACTATAAGCTCCATGCTTTACCCCCTAAATAAAATCGACGTTGTATTGCATTTGATAATAACTACCCATCGTCTGAATTGAATTGTACAGTGTTGTGATGAGATAAGCTCTGATATTTCGTATTTCGCTCGTCGTCTGTTCCAGTGCGTCGAGAACATATTCGATATGACCGTCGTTGATTTTTAAAAATGTGCTTTTTACGACCTCATGCGGCGTATTGTTACCATTTATTTTAACAGTCGGCGAAGTAGAACAAACAACATCTGTCATAATCGCAACGATCTCGTCTAACCTTTCTATCCGTGAAAAACGTTTTTCGAGCTTATAATTGCCACGAAGCGTATCATAGTCGATATTTTCTTTAATAAGCTCCTCGTATCCGGCTCTTTCCGCCAAAACGCTGTTTTCATCAAATCCATCTATCTTATCTTCATTGGCGGCGAAGCTGCCGATTGAAGATTGATAGAAATTAGGATTATCTGAATTTGGTTTATTTTCTTTAGTTTTATATATAGCTGTCGGCACGTCTTTATAGCTTGCTGTCGGCACGTCGTTATAACTTGCTGTCGGCACGTCTTTATAACTTGCTGTCGTATTTTCCGACACCTGATTGTTATCGACTTTTTCCGAACTCTTACTTGCTGTCGTGTTTTCCGACACCTGATTACAATCGGCTTTATGCGACTTTCGCATACGGCTGCGATATTCGTTTTTAATGTTTTGCGCAACAGTTTCTCCCTTGGCGATCAATTGTAAAAGAAGGTCTAAATTTTTTACAATGCGAAAATATTTTCTTGCGGGTATGCCTGCTATCTTTGTTTCAATTAAACCAATCTCGACAAGTCTTTTTATCGCCGCAATTTGCTTTTCTTTTTTGACCGTTGTGCTTTCTTGAATATCACCAACCGTAGCATAGAAAAAACCGTCGCTATCAAGCCTGTTGTTTTTCATGTGGTACATCATCTTGCTTATGAGAGAAAAGTAAATTATGGTTTCTGTTATTCCGATGGCATGGGCGATGTAGCGATTAAAAGACATTGTGTTATCAGGGTTTAGAATTTGGAAAAAACTGTTCCAATCTCTTATTTCTTCGTTTTTCATTACATCACCTCTTTCCCGTATTCTAACGGTCTTACGGATGTTTCCAGATCTGCCGCAACTTTTTTCAGCTCCGTCTTGATTTTCGATACATTAACATTGCCAAGTTCCATTCTTATATCATCATCGGTGCAATTTTCAAGTATGGTTTTAACAAATTCAATGGATTCAAAGCGATATTTGGTTATGATAATAGAACACATGAATTTGGCTTCGTCCGAAATATCACGGCGAGAAGTTACGCTTTTGGGGAGAAATAACGTATCGGGAGCAAGAAAACTTAAAAATTGTTCAAAGTCCCTATATTCGGTTGATACTTGCATATGTATTCCGTCCTTTCTTTTTAATAAAAAAGGCGCTTGCTTTTACAAACGCCATATATCCCTTGGATCGCCATAGGCAAACAATCGCAAAAGAAAAAAGACAACTGTTTCCAATCGTCTTTTGTGGTTATATATAAAAAGGGCGCGATTTCTCGCGTCCTTTTTAATGTCATAATTCACGCCAAATGGCTATTTTACTGGGTTTGTTCGATTTATCACTATCGGTAATCAGCATACTGTGTATTCATCATATTCAGCCCTCCTTTAATACATAATTAAAAGGTATCCCTTTACAACCAATTATAATCTCGTTTTACTGCAATTATATGCAACTTATATCGTTCTGATAATATTATACCACACTTTTTTCAAATTGTCAACGCCTTTTCAACGTTGAAATTGTTGAAAACTTGTTTTAACTTATAAAGCAATACCGCCCCAATGGCAGGGCGGCACTTTATCACTCTTTTTTCTTATAAAATTTCACAAAATTATCCAACGCAACTTTCACACGCAGCCGCGCCGTCTCAACGTCCTCCTGCTGTTCCTCTGTCTTTTTGCCAAGCTCGATAGGCTTGTTGAAGTACTCCAGCGGCTCGGAGTTCTTGTCGGCGAACGCGTTCCCGAGAACTACCGCGTATGCCTTTGCGGTGTACAGCCCGTTCAGCCACGCGCTGAAGTTGGCTTGCTGCGTTTCGCGCTCCTGCCTGAGCTTGTACGCCTCGCGGTAAAATTTCGGGAGAGCGACGTCGCCCTCCCAAAACTCATAGTAGGACATTCCTATCGACATGTATTGAGAGCAAGCCTCGTTGAAAACCTCAAGCAGACTCTTGTTTTCAGACGGAGTTACTCCTCGAACTCCACCGACGCGTTTCCCTCGTCGTCCTCGTCGTTCTCGCTGCCCATAAGCTCGGTGTAGGTTGCCGCGTACATATCAACAAGAGCGTCCAGCACCTTGCTCTTGGATTTGGGCGAGAGCGCGTCCCAGACCTCTTCCGCCTTATCTTTCCTGATAGTGGGGTGATTCGCCTTAAGCGCACACCATACAAACACAGGGACAGCGGTAAACGCCTTGCCGTCGTTGGTAATATCTCCAACTCTGTACCCCATATCGCCGAACATCGCCGCCGTCTTGCGGTTAAATGTCAGCACATACTGCTTGCCGTCCGTTGTTGTGACTGTAACCTTCTTCATAAAAATTTCCTCCTGTTATTCAGTCCGCAGTCTGCTGCGGATAAGTGACCGTAATTTCGTCCTCTGTCCATACCGGCTCGCCCGCAACGGTAATACTGAGATTTATCTTGTTCTGCTGATTGACTTCCTTTCCGGGAATACTCAATGTTCCCGGATCGCCCGGAAACGCAACCGTTGGAAGTCCCGGAGTTTTGATATAAAACCACGTCTGCAAGCCACTCTTCTTCCCCGCCTCGTAAGCGGAGTACATCTTGTTCCACTCCTTGTACAGAAGCAGCGTAAGATTTGCGCCGTAGGAGCTTGCACCCGAAAGGTCGATAAGTCCGTTGATGTGCTTCTTGTACTTCTTGCACGAAAGATCGGTAACGTCAATCTTTTCGGGCTCCGCGCTCATATCGGGAATGGAAACAATATCGGGAATAAAGTTCGCCGAAGTCGGCATTGTTCCCGCCGTAGTTTCCACCGCGTAGCAAAGCTCCGTTCCTGCCGTAAGTACGGGAATACCCGCTTTTAAATCTGCCATAAATTAAAACCTCCTTATTTGAATTTAAAATTTGCGAACCGCCCGAACGAAGTTCGGGCTAGCCTCGCTGTAAAAGCTCCGTTTCGCTTCGCTTCACTACGCTTTCACAGCGGCTTTCTCAAATTTTCTGCGCCGCCATAGCGTCGCTTTTAACTTGTGTAAACATATCCGTCCCTGTCGACTATCCCCTTATACCGCAGCACATAGCGGCTTATCGAGGTGTCGGCGGGGTTTAACACGGGCTGTCCGAATGTTCGGATAAAGCCCATTTTCGTCATTTCTCTGTCAATAACGGCGGCTATTTTTCGGCATTGCTGCTTCCCGCCGCTAACCAGATTTGAGTAGATATTGCCTTGATACATCAGCTCGGCGCTGTTCTCGCGGGAATGTGCAGTCTGCGTTTCGGCGCACGGCACATTAGACTGTTCCCAGAAACATACCGCTGGGAAGCTCGACGGCGCGTCCGTGTCGGTCGACACCACGAAAATCCCTTTAAACTCCGCGCGGAGTGCCTTTGCAACGTTGTTAAACACTTGATTTTCCACGTCAATCACGGAAATAACCCCCTCGCTGTCGGCACAACAAGTGTTTTTAGCTGCTGCGCCGTGTTGTACATAAACGGTCGCGACGGCATACCTTGTGTCCAATACAGCGTTCCGTCCTTTCCGGGATACCACCAGCCAAGCTCGCCGTGACCATTCACATCATATTTCCAGCCCGCTATCGAAATATCGGGGTGCGGCTTTCCGCTTCCGACAACGCCCGTGCCAAACTCCACGAATACGGCATAGCCGCACTTGCATTTCACATAGCCGTAATTGCCCCCAAATTCGCTTGTAATGCTCGAAAGCAGCTTACCCGTATCTCGTATTCCCTCCGCCTCAACAAGCGCGATTTGCGCCCCCTGAGCGGCTAATTCGGCTACAAGGTTTTGAGCAAGGTTTTCAACACGCGTTTTATACGCCCGAACCTCCGCCGCCGCTTTCCGTAAGCTCTCCGCCGAAAGCTTCGCCGTTATCTTCATTCTCCGTCACCTCAATGCGCTTTATCGCGTACTGTGCCGCGTTTAATGACCGCGCCACCGCTTTTACAACGTATGTCTGCCCGTCAATGGTTACGCGGGAATTCTCGTTTATTGGGCAACTGGGGGCGCTTATCAGCATTGTGCGGTCGTAATCCAGAACGTCACCGAACATCTGCTCGGAGTAGTCGCCCTTGTTCGCCGAAACGGACAGGAAAAGCGGCTGCTCCTCCCCGAACAAGGGCGCGTACTGCCCCGTAGAGTTGCCGTGCTCGTCGATTATCTCCTCATTGCCGAGATACAGCCGATAAGTAATGCAGACTTGGTTTCGCTTCAGGTCTCTCATAAAACCCTCGCTTTCGGAGTGACCTCGGACAACAGCTCCTCGGATATCCACGCCGACGAATACGAACGCGAAATACCGTTCTCGGAGTGTCCCGTCTCGCCCTCCGCGCCCGCTTTATTGTACAGCTCTATCGCTATGCGGAGCTGAAGATTGCTGTAACGCCGTTCCAGCTCATCGGGCGGCTCGCCGAACGGATAACGCCGCGCGTTGATCGCCGCTTTAGCCGTCTCGAGAAGATACTCCGCTTCCGCGTCCTTTATCTGCGGTATCTGTGCTTTCAGAAGCTCGATTTGTTCCATTCCCGCTTTCCTCCATATCCGAATGAGAAGCTTCCGCACCGCGCGGCTTTGCCGCGCTATCACGGCGATAACTCCTCCGCTGCGCTTCGTCGTCACCGCCTATTGCGGAAAGCTCCTCCACTCGATATCCCAGTCCCTTCAATACTTTCCCCACGCTCTGCGTGACCTCGGCGGTCTCCCCGTCAAACTCGCAGATAACGAAACCGCCCTGCGTCACAACGGGAGCCAAATTTCCTTTGTACGCGATCATTCCGCGAACACCAGCTTTCCGTGCAGATATTCAACGCCGTAATCCAGACCGATCTGCCCGAATATCATGCCCTCATAAGCCGCGCCCTTGGTGGGCTTATCCTCATAGAAGAAATTGCCCTTGCCGGGTGTGATCTGCTCTACGGGGTGACAAGCCGCAGTCTTGGCGCACAACAGAACGTTCTGCGGAATGGTTCGTGCGAGAATAATGTTCACCGTGCCGAAGTCGGTCATCAATCCGCGGATAGCCGCGCCCGCTGTTGTCGCGCCGTTCGGGTACAGGCTGTTCGTTCCCGTGAACGCCTCCGTAATAGCCGCCGCTATCGCGGAGTTCACGAAAAGTGTGTTGCCGTCGGGAGAAACGCCGCTGTCGTACATCTTCTTCATCAACGTGTTTATAGACGACCTCATTATGGACGCGCCGACCTTGCTTGTTTCGGTGATCGCGTTGGTCTCGATAGCCGCGAGAATACCGCGCGTTTTGTTGACCTCGTTGTCCGCGGTCGCCTTGTTGTAAACGCCGTTGATAAACGTGTACTCGACAGAGTTCGCGATCTTACGCATTTTCGCGGCTTTCTGGAATTGAAGCTCGTCAATAGGGTCGGCGCTTTGTCCCGCGATGTTTATCCCGGAGAGCGTTCCCATATTGGACTGCTTCGCGTAGGAAACGCAAACCGCCTCCTGGAATATCTGCGTGACATTGGTTTTCTGCGAGCGCGTGATGAACGTCGCGTCCACGCCCTTGACGCTGTCCGCCTCGGATATCGCGGGCTGGCTCGGCGCTTCAAGCGCGTAATCCTGCGACGTCGCGAATTCCGCCGACTTTGTATAAAGCGGCGCGCCGATAGCGTTCAAAAACGGCGTTTCGATGTTGCTTTTGGTGTAGAGCGCTCCCGAATAATTCGGACAAGCAAAACTCATAGCAACGCTTGTGTTTGTATTGGTATCTGCCATAATTTACCTCCTGATTTTAAAGTCGCGAAAAACCGGCTCACTTCGTTCGCCTAGCCGAGCGACATTGCCTCTGCTTCGCTTCGGCAATGCCGCTCGCTTTTTTCGCTCTGATGTCACCGCCGCAGCGTTGACGCAAGCGTCAACTCACATGGCTTAAACTTTAGTGCCTTGCTGAGCCGCGCTCGTCATTGCGTCCATGCTCTTTATCATTCCGAGCATATCGTTTGATTTCTGCGCGGCGGCAAGCTGCTCTTTAAGGCTGTCCGCCGTGTTCGGCGGCGTAGTTCCCGCCGCGGGCGGAGGAGTTTGCATAAGCTCCTGCTTCGCCGCTGCGGCAGCCTTTGCCGATGTTGATGTGATCATCTTCACAAGCGCGTCCGCGAAATTCAGTGTGCTTTCCTCGTTGTCGGAAACAAAGCCGTCGAGTATCGGAGAATAATCTTCCTCCGAAAGCCCCAGCGGCGCGAGCTTTGCCGCCGCCTTTGTGCGGTTCAGCAGCCGCAGATTGTCGGCTTTAGCCTTATTCGCTTCCTCAATGAGCTTGTTTAGTTTTTCCTCCTGCGAGAGCTTATCCCGCTCCGCCGCATCAAACTTGTCCGCTTTTTCCCGGAGCGACTTGTTGTCGTCCTTGAGCTTGTTAAGCTCGTTATGGTGGGAGCTTAACAGCGCGGAAATCTGCTCATCGGTCGCTTCTGGAAACAGCTTTTTGATCTCATCTCTTGTCATAATTTACCTCCTCACACTGTTTGTCGGACAGCTCCGAAATAAAAAAGAGCCAACGCTCCCACGGTTATCCCGCAGGAATGTTGGCTCAAAGGCTCTAAATAAGCTATTTAATTGTACATTATCATTTTATTAAATTCCTCTGCCGATTGACTTGATACAGTTTTCGTCCTCGCAGCGAATAATTTCCCAAGAACCTTTCTGCTCATAAATCAGAGGTTTTCCACAGCGAGGACAGCGAAGCTCCGTAATACCTGTTTTCAGCAATTCAATCGCCGCTTTGTTCAAAACGTCATATTCAGTTTGTGTAATTGAATTAGCCATACAAAACCCTCCTCATAAAATCATTATATCTGATTGATACGCCAGCCTCTTTCGCCCTACTTATCGCATCCATAATCAAATATTGTCTGTCTTCATCAGTTAAACCGGGAGCGTTTTTGGCTGCCATATAGCTTGCTCTGAATTCATCTGCCCACATTAGTGAAGTCAGTCTGTTGCGTTCCTCGTCGGAAGTCACGCTATCCTCAATCAAATACTGTTGTCTATTTGGTCTATGTCCGTAGTATTCGTGAGCCAAAACCGCCCTAACAGACATCCTATCTCTTGGGTGGTCGGAGTAATTGTCCGGAAAAATATTACCCTTTATATGTACCTTTCCGTCACGCGCCAAAAAGCAAGTGCCCCTAACCGATTCGCTATTAAAAACAAACTCATTTTCATCTGCTCCGATAGCGGCTATTTCTTGTTTTACTGCAGCAATATCCTCATCACTTAGGACGTAGAACGGAGAGCGTCTATTTCCTGACGCTAAATGTTCACAATAATCTGTGCGCACTTGCTCCACTCTCCTCTCGTCTAATCTCATTATACCACGTTCATTCCGATTTGTCAATACCCTCCCGTCATCAAATTCAAGAACGCACCGACAGTTGACGACCTCCCCCGCGGGCGCGCCGAGCGAGCTGTCGTTCGGGAACATCATCTCATACCCGCCGACGGTAAACGGCATATCCAGCGGCACACGCTGACCGTTCGCGGCTTTGTGAGAGGGTCTGACCTTAGAGTCGCCGAATGTTTTCCACGTTTTGAACCGCTTGCCCTGCCGATACGCCGCATCCATTGCCGCGAGGTTGCATACCGCGTTGACTTCCGTGCGCGTGACCGTCGCGGCGTGGCTCTCGGAAAACGCGAGGTTTGGTTCGCGCTGCGCCGTTTGCGTTATCCATAGTGCGAAATCGTATGCTCTGCGCCGTTTCCACGCGTTTGCCCCCGAATACGGCTCGCCGCCGCCAGTGCCCGCCGCGTTTATGTAAGCGGAATAGTACTTGTCAAAAATCGACAGATACGCGTTTTTCAGTGATAGAACCGCCGCCGCAAGAAGAATGTCTTTTTTGCGCTTACTTGTCTTATCATCGGAAAGTATCGTCCGAACGGTATCGTAATACCTCTCCACAGTGCCTTGAAGCTGCTCTGACATAACTATGCGGACTTTCTTTTCGGCGAGTGGCAGCTCCATTTCACCGTAATAGCCGATTATGTTAAGGCTGTCTGTCGCCGACAGGCTCATCACTCTCACCCCTTATTTAAAATCGCTCCGCGCACCGCTCGCTCCGCTTTCTAACTTGCTCAAAATCGCGTCCAATTCGCCGTCAACGTTGCTGACATTCGCGGCGGCTTTGTCCTGTTCTCCCGAAGTTATCCACTTTTGCAGATAATCTTCGCTGTCAAGGAACACCTGTTCGGGGTCGCTGTACAAGCCGCAATTTGCTATCGCTATGCGCGGGTGAATTCCCGCCTCAAGCTGATTTTGCAGCCCCTGCGTTTTGGTAAGAAGATTGTCCGTCTTGTTGCGCGTGAACTTTATCTCGATATCCCCGAGCGAGAGATTTTTCAGTGCCATATCGCTCTGTAACGCGCGTAAAGCGTAATTCAAAAAACGCTTTTCCGCAGCCTTGAATTCGTGCTCCATAGACTTCGCCGCGCTCTCCGCCATAGTCCACCCCTGCCCGATAACGAGAGCCTGTCCCGTATTGCCACCCGCGCTTGCTTTGCGGTCGGGAACGGCAGCTATCGTCAACATTCGCTCGTAGATGTAGTCCACAAACGTCTGCGACTGCTGCTGGTCAAGCGTAGTCTGCAAAAGCTGAATATTAGCGGGCATATTGTTTGAGGACTTAGTACAGATACCGCCCTTTTCGCGGAGCGCTGCGAATTGCTCATCGTCCACCTCGCAGTTGTTGAACCAGATAAACGACTGTATCAGCTGCTCCACACCGTCCATACGGTTAGAGGACATATTGTTCAGCGCGTCTATCAGCGGCAGAACCGTTTCAAAACAGCCCTGTCTTGTCGGCGTGAGCCTGTATTCCACAATGGGAATTCCCGTGGCGAAATCGCGGCTCTCAATAACCTTGTTGAGGTTTTCGATCACCCAGTAATGTTTTTTGCTCCACACAGAATAGAGCTTCTTGCCGTCCTGTCCCTCTGAGTATGTACAAGCGAGAACAGGCTCTTTTTTGTAGTCGTTGGAGTAAACCACAAACGTATTCCGAGGATCGCAAACGTAGATATGAAGCCGATTTTGCTCCAACAGCGTCATTCTGAACGCGATACCGCAGATGTAAAACCACTCCGCAAGCTCGCGGTCTTTGGACGCTTTGTCCTCCTCGTCCATGAGGCGGTTTAGGTACGCAATACCCTCATCGTCGCCGACGTTCTCACTCTCATTTTCAACGTCCTTGCCGCGATAGACGTACTGCACAGGCTCCCCGAACGTAAAGCCCGTCTTGAAATTTACGATCTCGGCGGCGTGGTTCTCAACGATCTTGTTATTGATCTCAGGGCGGACTTCCTTTTTACGGAGCAGAATGTTCTGCTTTCCGCAATAGTAGCCGTAAAGGAACTCGATATCCTGTCGGTTCTGCTCGTGAACGCCCGCCGCCCTTATCAGTACTTCAAGAATATTTCCGTCCGTTATCTCCTTTGCGTCCGTTAAGATCTGCCGTCTGCCGTAGTAGTTGAGCCGTGGCTGTTCCATTCTCTGTCACTCCTTTTCAGGTCTATCAGCACCGATTTTCTGCAGCTCCTGCAATACGCGTATATCTTCCCGACGGCGCGCGTATCCGCGTCAAACAGCCGTTTTTGGCATTTCGGACATTTTATTTTCTTAAACATCATACCGCCTCCTAGAAAAACCGCCGTTCCACGATCTCCACCGCGGAAAGCCCGTTTTGCTCCCAATCCATAGTCTGCGCCAGACTGTCCGCCGCGTCGTCGTGCTGTTTTGTAGACTTGTTTTTAAGCGACGTGTAGCGGCACAGCTCGTTCATCGCGCGGTCGTACATCGCGCCCCTGTCCTTGTCCGAGCGGAACACAAGGTGGTCCTTGATGTCCGTGGAATATCGGAGAATTTTGCCCTCCTTGCTCTCCCGCGTGCCCGCCCTAGCCGTTTGTATGTTACACCTGTACCCGATGTTTTTCAGCGACTTCTCGATATCCGCCGCGTAAGCGTCGCCGCCCGCGTTCGCTTCAAAACGCGCCCTGCCGACGTTGTTTTTAATAAACCCGTTTACGATAAGCGGCTGCGTCGTTTTCTTGTCCTTGTCGGAGAATATCCAGTCGTGAACATATCCCACATCGCCGAACCAATAGATTATCGGCGCGGAAACGCTGTCGCCGCCGCCGAACGCAACGTCCACGGCGCACTTCACATCGCACTCGCCGTCCGGAAGAGTTCCGTTGTAGTAATTCAGCGAATCACGCTCGAACAACAAGCCCTCTCGGACATACGGGTCGCCCATATATTTACAAGCCCAGCTCCACGGGTCGAGACTGTCACGCATATCCTTGTAGTACGCTGTTGAAAAGCCCAAACCGTACGGATAGTCGAAGTTGCTTTCGCCGTTTTCATCAACTGCGGGAATAACGATGAACCGCGCTTCGGTGTCGTCATTGTAGCGTTCCTGAACACGCCCTATCGGATCGTCGACCGCCCAGCGCGTTCCAATGTGGAGCTCAACGGCGCTCTCCTTTTTGCGGTCTTTTGCGATATTTAAGTACTGCTGATACTTAGCTTCAAGCCGCGCGGGATTTATCGCCTCCTGCCAATCCTTGATGAGGTCGTCCAAGTACAACATCTGCGAGACCTCAATAATGCCCGTCCACGAAGCGTCTATGCCGCGACAAGTCACCGTACCGAAACGGCGGTCGCGGTTAAGGCAGAGCTTGGACAGTTCCAGCGATTTTCCCGCTATCTGACAGTTCGGGAAAACGTCCGCCCACAAATAATCCTCGCTTGTGATGATCTCCAAAATCTCATCGAAGAAACCGTCCGTAAGTGTCGAAGAGTAACCGCCCAGCGCGCTTGAACCCTCGGGGTCTTTGCCCGCAATCCACGTAATAAAGAACATTCCCAGCGTAGATTTCCCAACACGCGGCGGCAGACTTATCGTGAGTATCCGTATCTTCCTGTCATAGAGGTCTTGAAGTGCGTCCACGACAGGCTTCAGCGCTTTCATTCGCGGAACGTAGAATTTTTTCTCCGGCAACCTGTTCCACTCGACATAGATCAGGTAGTAATGGAACAGCTCACGCCCCAGTATCAAACACGCCTTTTTCGCAAGCTCGTAAAATTTCAGCGCGGTTTCGATATCGGACTTCGCGTTTCGGATTTTGCGGTCGATTGCAAAGTTGTAGATACGTTCGAGGTGAGGGCGCTGCTCTGCGAAGCTGCCGAGAAGCCGAACCGCCTCAAAATAGGTCTCGAGATTTGCGTATTTCGTTAAATCACGCTTTGCCGCGTGCTTTACAAGCTCCTCCGTTTGCGTAACCTCACCCCCAAAAACGCAAAAAGAGCCGACAGGGAGAGATTTCTCCCTAATCGGCTCAATACAACACGATGTTGTAAGGTGTTCGCCCCAGCGCGACACGATGTCGCGCATAAAAGGCGAACACACAGGCTCTAGATAAGCTATTTTTATTATTATACCACAAGATGTGGGAGCTTGTCAAGAGGTAAAGCCGATTTTTTGTAATTTTTTTCCGCGAGCCCCTTAACAAGGGGTACGGGGGCGTTTCCGCAACACCCCCGGGGTAGGGGGCGCTCCGCGGCGCGAGAGGAGTTGCTCACCCGGATCTCTACACGGAACATCTCGGTGGTAAGTGCTTTACTCTGGTGAATTGCGTAAAATACGCATTTAGCGTAATAGTGCAATCGCCAAAAACGGCTTTGTAAAGCCAAACAACAAGTTGTGCAAAAGTTATTTAAATAGTTTTCGCCGCTAATTCACTATATCTTGTGGTCGAGTTTAAAAATACGGCGTTGAAACGCTGCCAACGAGAAAACGCGCACAATCGTCTGTAAGAGGCTTGTATTTGCTTAGCCGTATACTTTCATTACCAACCCCCAACAAGCGCTTTACAGACGAAATTTCGGCGGTTCTCGTTGGCGCTGAGGTTATGTATCCTTGTCGGGCTGTGCCTCTATTTCAACCGTTGTGTCCTCGGCAAGCCTGCGCTCCAACTCTTCGCGTGAAGTGCCGTCCCCGAGCGGGTCACGCGCCTGCACTACGATGTCCTGCGTATCTTTCATACCGTAGTAGTTCTTCGCGCGGAAGATGTAAACCACCTTGTCGATGTAGCCCAGAAGCGCTAAATCCGCGTCAATAGCGGACAAATATATCTTCGCAGCCTTTATCATTTCCGCACGTTCCGCGCCCTTAGCCTTACACACTTCCCAATCCCAAAGCCGCTGCGGAGTAGCTCCCAGAGCCAACGACAGCTTCTCTACCGTAGGAATACCGCCCGTATGCGCGTAGTACTCGAAGAACGCGATAAGGCGCTGTCGGCAGTCCTCATCGTCCTTGACTTTGGGCGAACCGAACCAGTGCCCTATATCCGAAATTATCCCGCTTAAAACCTCGGGCGGAGCTTTGCAGTGAAGCTCGGTGCTTGCGGATTTCGAGCCGCGCTTTGCGGGTTTTCCCTGCTTCATTTCTTCAAGCCCCCGCTTTTTCTTTTCCTCAAAAGTTGACATTTTGAAGTCCCTCCCGATCATGTACCTTTTTCAGCCTAGCCTTTAATGCCGACATAATTGCCGTCATACCAACCCCGCCTTTCGTAAATTTCTGACCGCGAATTCTGTTTCATTGGTAAGTAGCCCAACACATTCAAGCGCAAACCGCAGTTTGTCCTCAATGGTCGCGGCTTTCTCAACAGCGATCTTCAATTGATCGGATCGCTTTATCGCGTCCTGGTATTTCGAGTTAATATCAAGCCCGTATTGCAGCTCTCCACGCTCGCGCCGATATACCTTCCGCGCCGTGATAACATCGTCCTTAAGCAGCTCCGCGGGAACCTTGTCAAAGCGGTGCTGCCCGCCAAGCCTCCGAACAGTATCGAAGAACTTGTATTCGGGAGCGGGAAAATCCTCGTATTCGAGCATACCTCTCCAAGCCTTGCGCTCCATATCAAGGAGTTCGTCGTCGCTTATTGTTTTGAAATTTATTTTGTTCATAATTTTCTCTGTGACGTGTTGTGACGGATTTTCGCCATTTCTAAAGACTTCTTTATATATTTTCTTTTTTGAAAATTCTTATAAGAGAAGTTATAAAAGGGGTCAAACACGTCACAAGGGGTCACACACTCCTTTCATTGAAGTAATTTTATTCCAATATAAAACCAACCGTCACACGTATGCTTTTTATCAAACCTCTTTGTCATCTCAACGCCGAATTTCGTATTGGAAAACTTGTGCTCATTATTTTCATCACACCACGCCACATAAGCCGCGTAAAGCTGTGACGCTTTCGCAAAGCTTTTTTCCGTGACCTCGCACCTGTCATCAATAAACGCGGAGATCACGTCCATTTCACGGCGGTATTCCTTACACATATCCCGCACGGCACGCGGCATCTCCAGGCCCTCACGCTGCCACAGCAAGCAGCCCTCGACCGCCCACCGAAGAATATCCGGATACTCGCGCTCCAGCTTGTCCTTAAGCTGCTTGTCCTTCTTTTCCTCCGGAATAGACACGGTAAACGGTATCATGTGTATGCGCCGCCAGATACCCGTATCCGTGCCGCGGATTATAGGCTTGTGATTGGTCGCCATCCAGAGCTTGAATTCGGGCTTGAACTCGAACTCGTTTCCGTACAGCTTCCGCGCGGTGACCGTGTCCTCTCCCGTGAGCTGCTTGAGCAGCCCCTCATTGATCCTGACGCCCTCGTTCGGCTCTACGGAAGTAACCAGCCTAGCGCCTTTGAGCCGCGCAATATCGCTGTTGGCGGCAGCCGTCGCCGTGCGGATCATGATAGTTTCCGGCTGAATATTCATAGCGTATTCTCCGGCGATATCGCGGACCACATCAAGGAAAGTAGACTTCCCGTTATTTCCCGTACCGAACAAGAAAAACGCGCACTGCTCGCTCGTCTTTCCGGTAAGAGAGTACCCTACCGCTTTTTGTACATAGTGAATAAGGTCCTTATCGCCGTTAAAAATCTCATCAAGAAATTTCAGCCACCTCGGACACGAATAGTTATTCCCCGCCGAATATTCCACCTCGGATATCTTCGTGATGAACCACTTCGGATCATGCGGAGTAAGCTCACCCGTTTTCAGTGAAATAATTCCGCTCGCCGTGTTAAACGCCATAATGTGACGATCAAGCTGCGACGGCAGCACGGGAAGCAGCTGCTGTGCCATTTCAATAAGTGCTTTTTCGCCCTTCATGGAACGTGTGTATTTAATGTGCTTCGAGAAGTTCTTTGCGTTTTCGGTTCCGTCCGCCTCGTCCTGTTTTTGATAGAACTCCAGCTCCCGACGCATTTCCTCAACGGAAAGCGCCGCCCGGCGATATGTTTCTTTATCGAGATCGGCATGCCACCGCTTGCCGTCCCAGTAAAGCCACATTTTGTCTATGTGGTTATAGATCATCTCTCCGCCGAACAAATTGAAAAACCGCTGCGCGTTCCCTGTATCGTCAAACGAATAAAGATTTAAATTTGCGGATTCCGCCTCGTCCGACTGCGTCCCGCCTTTGGGAACGCTGTCGTAAATCTCGTCAAGCAGTTTCTCCATCTCAGCCTGCTTCTCCTTCGACAAATTGGAAAAGTCGTTTTTCAAGTTCTAACACCCCCTTTCCGAATTCCGCGATAAAATCCGACTTGTCCGCCGCCGATCCGACGTTCAGAACGTCCATGGCATATTCCGCGAAATCCATATTTTTAAGTGCCTCGACAAACAGCGGATGAAGCTTATCCGCTGCTTGCTTCGGTGCGTATTTCTTCCGCCATTCAAGCATTAAACGGTAATAATTAAGCAAAATCAAAAAACACCGTTTCACCAGCGCGTCAAATCTCTCGGCATTCTTACGCTGCTTTCTGATCTCGTTTTGACGGATAATTTCCTCGCGCGTCGGACGATAGTTCCTCGCATCGTCATATGGTATCCCGAAATCATAAGCGAGCTTTTTCGCCGCGTCGACAGGCGGGATACCGAATAAATTAGCAGTGAAGTCGATCACCGAGTAATCCGCGCCGCACCCGAAACAGTGAAACCGTTCATCGACTTTAGCGGAAGGTGTTTTATCGCTATGGAACGGGCACCTGCACATTCCGCGTCTGACCTCGATCCCATAACATTGCGCGGCTTCGAGCACTGTCACCGATGACTTAACAGCTTCAAACAAACGCATAATATTCCCTCTTAATTTGTTCGTTCCGAGATAATCTCGGGGTTGTCGTGGATATTGCCGATAATTTCCATTTCATCTTCTTCGTCAAGATAGTTCTCCATATTGGAGTATTTCACAAAGAAAACAGCCGATTTATTGTCGTATCTTACAACCCCGTACTCGATTTTAAGGTTACCGGTATAATTTCCTACTTTGACAATATCCCCCTCGAAAATAAGCTTGCCGTTTTTGTCGGTCAAGCCCGTACACTCGCCGAGGGTTGATTGCACAACTGTATATCTCCCAACAAAACAACTACTTCTGGTTATTGACCGCACCAAATCACCTATTACCCATTCTCCATTGACAACGCATCTCCCGCGCCAGAGTCCTCTTGTTTCGTTCATTGTTGTTCTCCTTTCATAACGCACTCGATATTGTCAACGAGCTTGTGCAGCCGCGCGTTGTCAGCTTTCAGCTACTCTATCTCATCGGGAGTAAGTCTCGTGTCCTCGTACTCGCAAAGCCTTTTTGTACAAATCACAAGCAATGCATCTTTATCAAAATACCCTCCCTGTGTAAAAAGCGGATATGTGATTTGCCCGTCATCTTTTCTGTATGTCAGCCTATCCATCGCTCTCACCTCCTTTCATCTGCGCTGTCCTCATAAAGTTCATACAAGAGCGCACTCTTTGGCTTCCACGAATGTATGGGTTTTCCATAATCTGTTTTATGATCTACGTTGTCGGCAAGGAAATAACCAATATTCCTCATTTTCTCTGCACTTTCGTCACCAACAGTAAGAATGCTTGCAAGCGACATTTCTCCGTGTCCACAGCAAGAATTTACAGTTGCAATGCCCAAAGATTTGAGATACAGTAGTTCTTCCTCTAGGCAAATATCGCAGCACCACCCATACATTGTCTTTACACAGCAATTATAACTCCCGACTTTGCATTTCTGACAAAAATCCATCGCCGCGTCTACCGAAGGTGTGGATATGTTGCCGTTTTCATATAATGCCAAAATGTTTTCTATGTAAGCCTGTGCTTTTTTACCGTTAAACTCCATCGCTCTCACCATCCTTTCAGTCAAAGCACCCGCACGGCGTAAGACAACCGCACGATATTATTTGTTCCTCAAAATCAAAAAGTGATAATTGGGGGTCGTTGATTTTCGCGTTATAGAACTCCGTCCAGGACCAATTTCGCCCTAAACCCTTGATTTTATCAAGCGAAGGCGCGGCGTTCGTCTCCATTGCCATAGCGCGTTTAAACAGCTCGGGATAGCGTTTCCACAGTTCTTCAATCTCAGCTTTTTTCATTGAGGGGCAGAAAAAACAAGATGACTTTCCCGGAAGCGGCAGCCCAACCGACTGTATTTCCTCTTTGCAACGTTCCCGTGTCCAGCCCCATTCATAAAGTGGATAATGACTGTTATACTTCTTATCCGTTGCGGCATACGCTTTATTACATTCAACGCGCTTGGTTTCGCCCGCATCGTAGCCGATGTACTTGTCGACCTTGCCACCACTTACCCAGACCGCCTGACAGTCGAGATCGTATTTGCAGAACCTGTCCGCGACCCTCGTTTTGAACTTCTCGGAACAACTTTTAAAGCCGTAAGCGATCGCGGGGAGTGCTCGATGTTTGAGGCAGTCCTGCTCGAGAGTAAGAGTTTCGCCGTCCTTCGTGACGTAATGCAGTTTGATAACGCGCGGCGCTCCGCTGCGTTCAAGCCAGTCGGAAAACCTCGCGATGAACTCGTATGTATCGGGACGTTCGCCGCCGGTGTCCGAGAACAATATGCGGTCTGGAATTATCCCCTGCTTCACCATCCCAATCAACATCGCGGTGCTGTTCGTTCCACCGCCATAAGTAACTATTTTCATTTGTCATCCTTTCCGTCCATCTTCGCGCCGCATTTGCGACAATAATCGTTGCACTGTGTTTCGCTCAGCGGGTGTTCCCAGCTACCCTCTGTGCTGATAACATGTCCACAACAGGAGCAGCCCCACTCACCGCCGCCCATATTAACCCACTCTCCGTGCCTTTCGGGGCGAACGTCGGCGGTTGGAATGTCCGCAACCTTATCCACAACACATCGAAGCGCCTGTTCAAATCCGTTCGCGAACTCAGTGGAGTGTTCCGTGTCGTCGGCAATGTCATTCAACAGGCTTGTCAAAACTTCGTAAACGCTGTCGCGTCCTATACATTCAGTCATTTTATACCTCACAATCTAAAACGCTCCTTCAAAATGGATAATCATCATCGTCCGCTGCCGTGACTGCAGCAGTACCCGACGAATTCGAGAATTGCGCAGCTGCCGGCACCGCGTACCCCGCCGAACTCGCGGGAGCCTTCGGCTTGTGCTTGACCTGCGAGAAGTCTGTTTTCATATGAAGATCTATTTTCTCGTAACATTTATCGTTGTAATCATCGTGATACAAATGCACTTTGATCGGCTTGTCAATAAGCGCCGCGAAAAAATCCTCAAGCGTCGGATAGTCCTGTCCGTCGGGGAGCGCAGCAGCGTTCGCGATAGCCATCAGCTGCCCGTAATTAAATCCGTCGACCGACAGATCGTCCTCGTTCGGCTCCTTCTTTTTCCAAACGTTGTGAAATATCTTTCCGTTCTGAAATTTCTGATCAACGTCGTTTCGAATAACATACCTGAATGCGATCCTCGCCGTTTTCGTGCCGTCATAACGCACGAATTCCATGATCTCCGCGCTCTCGATAAGTACCTCGTAATCGCCCTTGGGCCTAATCGTATACCCCTCGCTTGCCTTGCTTGAATTGGTCTTGAATCCCATATTATACAACCTCCAAAATAATATTCCTCGCGTCCTCAACGCTCCGCGCAACTCCTGCCAGAGCGCCGTATTTGCGCATCTTCTCGATAAACTTTACCTGTTCCGAACGAACACGCCCGCTCGGAGCTTTGACCTCGATAAACACCGCGCGCCCGTCTGATCGCCTAAATCCAAACAGATCGGAAAACCCTTTCGGCAGCCCGGTGTCGAAATGTCTTCCATCGTATGTAACGCCGCTCCCAACATTCGCGCGGAACAGCACCGCTATATCTCCTGTGTTCACGCGTATATCGTTCTGTATCCTATGCTCTATTGTCATTTAATAACCCAAACTCCTTTGCTTTGTAATAAGCCCAGCCGCGCTTGTAACCGCGCTGTTTCGCGTATTCCAACAGTTCGCCGTAGCTGTGACAGTTTTCGGGCTTATCAAAACGCAGTTTAAAGCCCTCAATCTTATGAAGCTCCGCGGATTTTTCCTCAAGACCTCGCCGTTCTTTTTTCTCGAAAACGTGTCCGCAGTGAGGGCAAATAATTTTCTCGGAATTATCCGGCGGTGAAAATGTGAGAAAACATTCCGGGCACATTTTAGCTTTGATCCCGTCTGTTTCTTCACGCAGCTTTTTCGGCTTTTTCTCCAAGTTCCATTCGCGGTCATCGTCGGGAAGTCCAAATCGCGCGTAATTTCCGACATGATCTATAATCACCGCGCGCTTTCCGTCGACGAACCGCATACACCGCATAGCCTGCTGAATATACAGCGTAAGCGATTGAGTCGGACGCAGCAGAATAGCGCACTCGCAGTCGGGAACATCAAACCCCTCGCTTATAAGATCAACATTGCAAAGTATTTGAATTCTTCCGCAGCGGAAATCCGAGATTATCCGCGAACGTTCGTTTTTTTCGGTCTCACCGTCGATGTGCGCCGCCGGGATACCTGCCGCCGAAAAGCTCTCTGCCATAGCCTTGCTGTGCCTTATTCCCGCACAGTAACAAACAGCTTTCTTACCGGCAGCGAGCTTTTGATAATAAGCTATCACGTCTCCGAAAACAGCGTTTTTTATCATAGCTTTTTCAATGTCCGCCGCAACGAATTCACCCATCTTAGTGCGAACGCCCGTAAGATCGGCAACATCGGGCGCGTAGTAATCATATGGTGAAAGGCAGCGGTTTTCTATAAGCCATTTCGCCGAGACCCCGACAATCAGCTTGTCGTTAACGTCACCCAACCCGGAACCGCCGAGCCGCACGGGAGTTGCCGTAACCCCCACGCGCAAAACGTCGGAGAAATGCTCGTAGATACGCTTGTAGCTTTGCGCGGAAGAGTGATGATTTTCATCTGTCATAATAAGCGCGGGCTTTTTGAGTTTGGATAAACGCCGACTCGCAGTCTGCACCATCATAACGTTGCAAAATCGCATATCCACGCCCCAGCCGATAAACGTTTTGATGATCTGCTCCACCAACTCGCGGCGGTGAACAAGAAATAAAACACGCTTCCCGTTGGCAGCGGTGCGCCGAGCCATTTCCGCGAGAATAACGCTCTTTCCGCCGCCGCACGGAAGCACAATGCACGGAGCTTTGTATCCCTCGCGCCAAGCCGCGCGAAGCTCCTCAACAAGCTCACTCTGATACGGTCTTAGCTGCATCTTCAACCGCCTTTTTTGCACACGATGAACAAAGAACACGTCCAAACTTTTCCGTGCCGCGTGAAACTATATCCGCGACGGAAAACTTTTCGGTAGGCATTATAGCGCGGTCACAATCCGCGCATCGTACGGGCTCTTCTCCGTCGTCCAGCCACGCGGCAAGCTGTTTTCCCAGTTCGGCAGTAATTACGCCGCTCCAGCTGTCAAGAAACGTTGTATCCTTTGACGCGCAGGCGATGTGCTCGCGGTTTATCTGAAGAACTACGTCAAACTCGTATTCGGCGTTCTCGCGCTGCACCGGAGCAAGCCCGATCTTCACGGGAACCGTTTTTCCTTTGTCGTTTACCTCCATAGCATACGCCATTTTTGTACGCATGGTAACTATCGTGTGGCACGGCACGGACAGAATGCTGTTTATTAGCCCGTTTTGAACCTTGCCCGCCTCATCCCATGCAGAAAAACTGTTGTTGCCCGGTTTCTTCTTGGCGATCTCGTTTTTGATATCCAATACGCCGCCCTCGTTGTCCCACGCATGAGAGAAACTGTCAACGATCACCACACCATCATTACCGACAGCCTGCGCTGCGGAATTTACAAAATCTATGTAGTGATCCGGAGAATACGGCGGATACAACGGCGCATAGAGAAATTTTCCGATATTAAAATCGGTGCGTTCGGCGTAAAATCTTCCGCGCTCATGTTCCGTATCGATCAGAGCGACCTTTTTCCAATCATCTGTTATGCCGAACGCCATCAGCAGCGCCGACAGCGTTTTTCCGGCTCCCGACGGTCCGACAAGCGCGATGCGCGCTTTTGATTTCTTGCGTGTTACTTCTTCAAAAATTGCCATAACAAGTACCTCACTTTATAATTATCGAAACGTTCTCGACTAGCTCCGCGCCGTCGATTTTCTCACCCGCCGCGAGCGCTGCTTTGAGTTTTATTTTATCCGGCTCGGGATCCTTGTACCGCCTGTAATCCTCGGGGAGCTTCCACACATCCGGCGCGTTCACGCTCTGCGATCTGCGGTAAGAAACCGTAACGCGCGGAGTTTTGATCTTTTCTCCGCCGAGTTCGGTTTTAAGCACCTCCGCGAGCTTTTCCCGAGCGTTCTCACATCTGCGGCGCCGCTCCTTAAGCTTGTCCTCCTCGGCTTTCAAAGCCGCGATCTCCGCATCGTAATTTTTGCAAACAAGCGCGTAATGTTCAAGCTTTATCGAACGCTCCAGCTCCAGATTGCCCAGCGCGTCGAGATTCAGCACCTCGCCCGTTTCGGGATCGACATTCGTGTCAAGAAACGCGAGGATTTTTTCGTTAATTTCGTAAAGCGTCATAACTATACCTCCAAAGATTTTTTTATATTATCCACCAAAGCATTGACCTTCGGCGAATATTCTGTATGCTGCTGAACATACGTCACAAGCGTATTTAGTGAATTGTATGCGTTCTCGAAATACGCCTTGAAAACACCGTCCGTATCGACCGCCGCCGGTGCGTTCTGCGCCTCATCAAGCTGTTTTTGAACCTCCGCGAGCCTATTTTCAAGCTCCTTTTTTTCGGTGTGCGCCGCGCGAAGCTGCTCAATATTTTCGTTTTCAAGCTGTTCGATCTGCTCGTTGTATTCCTTGACCGCCTTATCCAAAGCGGAAGCCGCTATGTAATCCTTGGGGATCACCTCGACGCGCTCAACCGCTGTTTCGACGGGACGTTCCTCAAGCTGCTTGATATCCGATTCCAATGTTGTAATGCGATTTTCAAGCTCACGCTTTGTTTTTTCAAGAGCGTTTACGGCATCCTTTCGAGCGGCGCTCTCCGCTTCAGCAGCCGAGCATTCCGCGACCGCCTTGTCCTTTTCGGCTTTTAGCTGTTTGATCTGCTGCTCCAGCTCACGCACGGATGTATTTTCAAGGTCTGTGTTCTCGGTAATTTCAGAACGCTCTTCATCTGAAAGTGTTGTTAAAAGATAGAGCTTTTTAATTCCGATTTGTGTCCCCGGGGACACAAATTCCGAAGGTAACTTTTCGGCGACTTCGATGTATCTATATACTTGCCGACGCTTCATTCCCGTTTCGTTCTCGCAGTAATCCCCGAAATCCGAGTAACCAAGCTCCTTGTAAAGTTTATTGTCGCGCATTTCCTTGAAGCCCATGCACATCTCATACAGCGATTGCTGTGCATGCTGTGCAGCCGTGATTATTCTGCAGTTGAGATTCAATGCCTTGATGTATTCGTCCGTTACCGCGCGGCTTTCGTCCGCCGGCGCGATCCTTGATCCGGGTATTATCATTTTCCCTCGCTTTCTGCTCAATCAGAGCGTCTAAATATTCTTGATACTTCCCCTCAAAATCCTCAACCGATTTCGGCTTGGGATTATCCGCGTTGTTATTGCGGTATCCGCGGCACTGCACTATTTTAAACTTGCTGCTGATCTCAATGGTATAGAACGGCTCGTCCGGCTTGCTTTTTTCCCGCAGGAACATTATAGTAAGCTCGCCCCGGGCGTGACGTTCCGCGTAGCCGCCGACGCAATGTTCAAGCGCCGCCCCTTCCTCAATTATCTCGCCTATGCTGTTCGGCTGACGGACCAGAAACCCGCCGCTGCTGAACTCCAGTAATTTGCGCGTCGAATAATTCATTTTGAAAAGCTTCTTCTGTTCCTCGCTTTCCCTGTACTCGATCAGCTGTGAAAGACGGGTGTGCATTTTCTCAAAATCCCGCGGCATACAGATCGCGGTATCGTGCAGATCATACTGAAGCGTTCTGCACTGATCGAGATAGTCTCCGTAATCGTGGGACATTATCCCTTGCCCTTCGAGATATTCCGCGAGCCGCGGCAGTCTGACGCCGGTGATCCGCAAAAGGTTCTCCGCTTCTCCGAAGTTCCAATTAAACACCTTGGACAGCGCCAGAAGCTCGCTCGGCTTGTATTTCGGGTATTTCTCTTTCCACTCCCGATATGGTCTATATAGATACTCCGAGCCTTTGAGCGCCTTAAAATCATCACGGTTCAGCCCGAGCATTTTCAAAAGATTATTGCTTTTCCAGTTTATTCTGTGATATGCATCAAGCTTCTTTCGTACAGACCAGTAAAAGCCGACCTCGGTTTCATCAATGACGCTGCCATAACCGGATTTCATCAGATACTCAACGTTCGGGTGCCTGACATAAAATCTTAAATACTCCATCAGTAAAGAGCCCTTGTACATCTCAAAGCAGGAATACCGCATACAAGACCGCTTGACAGCCTCGGCATTCAGCAGCGTGTACGAATTATCGAAGCTATAGCCGTAACTTGCCGAGCAGAACACCGGCTCTCTGAACTCGGTGCGGATCGTCCAGCTCTCCCCGTCCTTGGAGCCGTATCGGCAGCAACCGTCCTTTGCGAAAACATACCTCTGCCGTTCTACTATATCTCCGTTATAAAAGCGGTGAAAGCAGCGGGCAAAAAGCTCGTTTCCGCTGGTAAGGAAGATTACGAAGTTTGCTGCATAGCGCTTCTTTTCCCGGCAAAGCATGGCGTCTTTAAGTTTTTCCGATACTGACGGGAACCTGTTCAAAAGCTCCTCTTTGCGTTCTTTTTTCATACAGCACCTCATTTCAGAAGCTCGTCCAGCGAAAGAGACAAGCCGCGCTTCTCGGGAATTTGAGTTGTATCGGAAACGGTTTCCTCCGAATCCGCTGCACTCAAATCATTGGAGAATCCATTGTCCCCGAGATCGATAGTCATTGTGAACCGAACCGCAGCACCCTCAAACCAGAACGCGGCAGCGCGGCGATAGACCTCGATGTCTGACAGATACGAGCTCGCGCCCTTGACCGCTGCCTCAACGCATTGAGCGACTGTCTTGTCCGATTGAGCGATTGCTTGCGCAAACTCGGAGTTCTGCTCACAGAATTCCTTGAGTGCTGTAATAACGTGACCGCTAACGAGTTTGCCGCGTTGCGAAAGCCCGGAGCTGTCAAGCGGAGCGTCCAGCTTACGGAAGGCTTCCTCTTTCATCAGTCCCACTCCCTTCCGTAGATCCCGGCATAACACCGCTCACAGTACCGCAGCCCATAGCCGATGTAGTACGCCTTACGGCGGCATTTTCTGCATTTTATGTAAGATTTCATCTTGACAAATCCTTTCAAATGTGGTATAATACCACTGTAAACATTTTCTTGACCGTGTCGGATTAGTCCGCGCGGTTTTCTTTTTCGTTGAGAGGCTTGGCCTCGTCAGCCTCGGCCTCAATATCCCGGCACAAGAACGCGCCCGCTCCCACGGCGGCAAGCCCCGCCAAGCTCCTGACGATCATTTCCTTGATCTCGGCAGCTCCGTAGCGTTCGCCGCGATCATCGAGATAGTCTAGGTGTCCTATGGCACCAAGAACTGCCAACAATCCCAGCGCTATCAGAATGCCGCCGATTATGTGCTTTATCTTCATTCTGCCACCTCAATTCCCGTGATCTCTTTAAAGATCGCCGCGTCGAAATTGGGAATGCCTTTAACTTCCGCCTTATCACCTTCCGAAAGGTTATTCCACCAAATTTGACGATCCGCGGCAGGTTTTTGGCGAAGAAAGCCGCCGGCTACTTCATGTTCGGGGTGTGACGCTTTTTCTTCGTCAGTCATGTTGGCAGAACGTACCCACTCAATATGACTTTGCGGCATTCTGGACATGATGTATCTGGCGTTGCTATTCAGCCAACCTTTGTATGTACAATTAGACGGTTTATTAAATAAGTATATTTGGGGTTCGATCGTATTGAAACAACCATTTGAGTGGTCTGTTTTGTTCCAGTCGCCCGTGTTCCGGTTGCCCGTGTTCTGGTCGCCCGTGTTCCAGTTGCCCGTGTTCCGGTTGCCCGTGTTGCGGTTGCCCGTGTTGCAGTTGCCCATGTTGCAGTCGCCCGTGTTGCGGTTGCCCGTGTTGCAGTCGCCCATGTTGCAGTCGCCCGTGTTCCAGTCGCCCGTGTTGCAGTCGCCCGTGTTCCGGTTGCCCGTGTTCTGGTCGCCCGTGTTCCAGTTGCCCG
>OIXH01001532.1_pt1 | contig 25648 bp, 28 predicted proteins | sample 1587741 | NCBI WGS metagenome assembly OIXH01 (sample SAMEA3888916, study PRJEB22519) | human gut metagenome | biome: human gut; feature: human-associated habitat; material: faeces | place: Denmark | collected 2011 | reverse complement strand
CACAAAAAACGCTGGTAGTTCAGAAGCTAAGGCAAAAACACGCACTCAGTATTCTTCTCTCAATCGCTCAGTTGCCCCGAGCCACCTTCTACTATCATCTGAAACAGATGCAGAAAGAGGACAAATACGCATCTGTCAAAGAAGAAATCACGGCAATTTACCATGAAAACAAAGGTAGGTACGGCTATCACCGCATCACAACAGAGCTTCGCAAGCGCGAATTTTCTCTGAACCACAAGACCGTCCAGCGGCTGATGAAGGAGCTGGGCTTGGTTTGCCGTGTCAGGATGAAGAAATACTGCTCCTATAAGGGAGAAGTGGGCAAAAATGCGCCGAATCTGCTGAATCGGGATTTCCATGCGGACAAGCCGAATCAAAAATGGGTCACGGATGTGACGGAGTTCAGCCTGTTTGGCGAGAAACTGTATCTGTCCCCAATTCTCGATTTGCACAGCAGCGATCTGGTGAGCTACACGAACTCAGAACGTCCGGCGCTGAACATGGTAACCACCATGCTGGACGAGGCGCTTGCGAAAATTCCAGACGGAACAAACCTCATTCTCCATTCCGACCAAGGCTGGCAGTACCAGCACAAACAGTATCAGCGGATGCTCCGGGAGAAAGGCATCCGGCAGAGCATGAGCCGAAAGGGAAATTGTCTGGACAACGCAGTGATAGAAAATTTCTTCGGGCTGCTCAAAAGTGAGCTGCTGTATTTGCAGGAGTTCCGCTCCATGGAACACTTCAAACTGGAACTGATCGAATATCTAGATTACTACAACAACCGCAGGATCAAGGCAAAGCTAAAGGGCTTGCCGCCTGCAATTCACAGACAGCAAGCCCTTTCGGCTGCTTGAACAATTTGCGCTAAAAATATTTGTCTAACTTTTCGGGGTCACTTCAATTGATAATGCATGGGTTTTTGATTTACTTCTCAACTATGTCTTCGGGGCCGAAGGGATCGCCGCACTTGGGGCAGAAGCGAGGCGGATGCATCGGATCCTCAGGCTGCCAGCCGCACTTATCGCAGATGTAAAGCGGCTCATTCGCTGGCTTGGGCGCGCCGCAGTTCTGGCAGAAGCGGCCGAGATTGACCTCGCCGCATTTCTCGCACGTCCAGCCGCGCTTCGCCGCACCGGCCTTGCGCTGACCGCCGGGGCGCTTCACGGGGACAGGCTTGCTGTCGCGCTTGGAGAGGATGAGCAGCACAGCCGCCGCGATCAGACCGAGTCCGGCGATGACCAGCAGCAGGACTACAAGTCCGTTGCCCTTGCCGGAATCGTTCTGCGTGTCGTCGGGCTTGATCTCGACGTCGGCGTTGCCGCCGGTGCTGGGGCTGGGCGACGGATCATCCACGCCGGGAGTCGGCGAGGCGGGAGCCACGGTCACGGTTGGCGCGGGTGTAGCGACTGCGGCGGTATATGTGACGGCTACGGCACCGGTGTTGACACGGTCGCTGTTCTGGCCGTCCTTGGTGCTCCACACGGAAGCAAAGTAGTACACCGTGCCCTCGGTCTGGGGCGGTGTGTAGCTTGCGGAGGTTGCGCCGCTGATGAGCGTACCGCCGTTATTGCTGGCTGAGGTGTTGCTGTACCACTGATATTTGAGCGTGCCGCCGTTGTTGGTATCGCTTGCGGAAACCGTAAGCGTGGTTCCCTCGCCTACGGTCTTGGTGACGCCGCTGGGCTGAGTGTTGATGGTCGGGCGCTTTAGAGCGACTTCGGCCTTCTTGACGGTTATTATAGCGCCGTTGGTGCAGAGAAAGGTTTTACCGTCCGCGGCGATGAATTTGCATTCCGCCTTCCAGCCGTTCATGGAGGCCGGGATATTTTCAAGCACAAGGCGATCACTGTCGGTTCCGGAGACCTTCAGTCCCTTGAAGTAGTCCGGGGCGTCCTTGGCGGGATAAGTATTGGTCGTGTCGGGACTGACTATGCGCCATACGAACGACGCGGCGTTTTCCGCGCGCGCGATAAACACGGCTCTGCCGCCCTCCTCGACGGTCTCGCCGGTGGGCTGCTTGGTTATCTTGATTTCACCGGACGGAGAGGGAGACGGCGACGGCGTGACGGTGGTGTAGGACGGGTTCGTGACGGCTATCACGTTCGACGTCGCGGTACCGGCGCTGTTTTTCACAGTGAGGTAGTAATAATAGGTCTGGACGCTGTCATCCATGGCCTTGGTACCGACTGTTACATTCTGGCTGTCGGATTCAAAGGTCCATGTGGTTCCGGCCGTGCCGCCAGAAGTGCTGTTGCTGGTGTTGGTATAGAGCGTAACCTCATAGGGCGCACCGCCGGTAAGGCTGAGCTTCAGCTGGAAGTTATCGCCCTTCTTGGGCGTGGTAGTACTAGCCGTGGCCTGCACAGTGGGCTGCACCGCGGTTACGTTGACGGTCGCATCGGTGGAGCCGGGCTGTCCGTCCCGCATCTCAAAGGCGACGGTCAGTTTATATGTTCCGGGTCTGGTCGGCGTACCGGAGAGCAGTATCTGCGTTGCGTCCGCGCTGAGCTTCAGGCTCATTCCCGGACAATCGCCACTGCTTATCGACGCCTTGCCGACGAGATTGTTGTCGTCCTTGCCGCTGAACTGAGCCAGTACAAGCTCCGAATACGTGCCGTACTTGCAGTCATACGCCGCGAAGGCTTGCGCCATCGGCAGCGACGCCAGAAGAAGCACTATGAGAAATACGCTGAGTATGCGCGACAGGTTCTTTTTCATTTTATCTCCTCCCTTTATGTCATACCCGTTGGGGAGGCATATTCCGACCTGCATCCCCTTTTTCGATGTTATTTTAACATAATATATTCATTTGTACAAGCCGCATCCCCCTTAAGATATCTTAAATCTTAAGAGGGATGCGTTATCTGCCGTATGTATTGTTTTTCAGGTTCTGAAGAAAAAATGGAACTTGTCGTTTCCGTCCGATGCTTCGCCGTTTTCGTATTCGACATGGACGCCGGTCACGCTGCCGGTTATGGTGTCGCAGGTCACGTTTGCCCCGGCAGTGACATTGCCCTCGATGTTATCGCATGTGACGCTGCCGCCCGCCTTGACGTCGCCCTCGACGCTGTCGCAGGTGACTGTACTGCCGGCACTTACATTGCCGCTTACATCGTCACAGGTGACATTGCCGCAGGTTCTGACATCGCCGCCCACGGCGTCACAAGTAACGGTGCCTCCCGCTTCTATGTTGCCCTCGACGTCACCGTCAACGTTCACGTTGAACTCGCTGTGAATGTTCATCGCGGGGCCTTCATAGCAGAATTCTATCCTGCGGTTCTCGGCAGTGTCGCCGCAGCCGACAAGCGTATGCCCGTGATAGAGTACAGCGTACAGGCAGTCATCATCAGGCCACGGCAGCTCGTCGTTCTTCGGCTCCGCGGCGGGAGCCTCGAGCTGTGCCGCTTCCCTTCCGAAAAGCTCATCTATTGTTACGCCGAACACATCCGCCAGCATCGGGAAGCTGGACACGTCGGGGCTTGACAGCCCGTTCTCCCACTTGCTAACCGCCTGAAAAGATATCCCCATAAGGTTTGCGAGCTGATCCTGAGTCATGTTCTTTTCTTTTCTGAGTCTTGCGATATTTGCGCCTATAACGTCGTTCATTTCGACGCCTCCTTTCGAATTTCTGACGCCGATGGTATAGAAAAAATCCCGAAATTCCAATAACTTATCCGTTGAATCGTGAATTCAACTGTTGGTTGAGTGATTTAATTATATACCCCACCGCCGCGCTGTCAATGGGCGGCTTGCTCTTTATCCGCTTTTTGGGTATAATATTTACAAAAATCAACGATTGTTGACATTGAGTTGAAATTCATTTCAGAATAAATATTTATATTCTATACATACGGGGGTGGAACTATGTTCAAGATACTTATAGCCGAGGATGACCGCGAGCTGCGCCAGCTTTTCCAGCACGTCCTCACCAAGAACGGTTATGCCGCAGTCGGCGTATCGAACGGCGAGGAGGCGCTCGCCGCCATGGACACAAGCTATTATGATTTGATAATTTCAGATATTATGATGCCAAAGCTCGACGGGTACGAGCTGGTGCGTTCACTGCGCGAGACGGGCAACAGTATTCCCGTGCTGATGATAACTGCGAAGGACGCGTTTGACGATATGCGTCTCGGCTTCGTCTCCGGCAGCGACGATTATATGGTAAAGCCCGTCAATGTAAACGAAATGGTACTGCGCGTCAGTGCGCTGCTTCGCCGGGCGCAGATGGCGAACGAGCGCCGTCAGGTGATCGGCGGGACGGTGCTGGAATGTGATTCGCTCTCGGTACACACCGGCGGCGAGAACATGGTGCTGCCGCAGAAGGAATTCATGCTGCTATACAAGATGGTCTCCTTCCCCGGCCGGATATTCACGCGCCAGCAGCTGATGGACGATATCTGGGGCTATGAAACCGAGACGGACACGCACACCGTCGATGTACACATCGGACGGCTGCGCGAGCGCTTCCGCGATAATCCCGATTTCAGGATAGTCACGATGCGAGGAGTCGGCTACAAGGTGGTGAAGCTGTGAAAAAGAAGTTTACATCCATGCCGACGCTGCGCGTCTGGTTCACGCTGATATGCATGGTGGAGTATATCGTCGTAGCGCTGCTCGCGGAACTGACGGCGTGGCTTATAAAAAAGTGGCTCGGCATAACCGTGGCGGCGCCGCTGTTTGTTTGGGCAGTGCTGTTCAGCGTCATATTCGGCTTCGTTATCACAAATTTCACACTTAAGGTATTCTTTGACCCCGTCGCCAAGCTTGAAAAGGCCATGCGCACCGTGGCGGGCGGGAACTTCAATGTGACCGCCGAGACAGACAGCCGTATCAATGAGGTGCGCAGCCTGTACAGCAGCTTCAACATGATGGTCAAGGAGTTGAGTGCGACCGAGACCTTGCAGACGGACTTCATCTCCAGCGTGTCGCATGAGTTCAAGACGCCGATAAACGCCATTGAGGGCTACGCTTCCCTGCTGCAGGATCACCAGCAGTCGCAGGAGGAGCAGGACGATTATATTGAAAAGATACTCTTCAACACCCGCCGCCTCTCCACGCTTATCGGGAACATCCTGCTCCTGTCCAAGATAAGCGCACAGAGCATCCGCCCCCAGCGCGTCAGCTACCGGCTTGACGAGCAGGTGCGGCAGGCCATTGTAGCGCTGGAGCAGAAATGGACGGAGAAGGATATCGACTTTGACATTGAGCTGGACGAGATCGAGTATTCCGGCTACGGCTCGCTGCTGATACATGTATGGACAAACCTTATTGACAATGCCATTAAGTTTGATCCCCACGGGGGAATGATTTTGATGCGTATGCGCGCCGAAAACGACACCGTGACTTTCACGATCGAGGACGACGGCCCCGGAATCCCGGCGGGCGATGAGGAACGGATATTCCACAAGTTCTACCAGAGCGACAATTCACGCGAGATGAACGGCAACGGTCTCGGCCTTGCACTGGCTCAACAGATAGTTGAGCTGAGCGGCGGAACGATCAGCGTCGAAAACCTGCCTGCTGCCGGCTGCCGCTTCACGGTCAAGCTACCGATAGTCGTCAAAGTGTGACAGAATGTTACTCAATCAACTGATTTTCAACGGGCGTTGATTTTGACTTGAACTTATGTTGTAAAAACCAATGTATAAATATCTTAACGTGGGCTGACTGGCTCATGTGCATGTCAAGGAGGCGCAAAGGATGAACAAGAGAACCGGCGAGGATCGGATATGGACGATACCCAATATTTTGTCGATTTTCCGCATGGTGTTGATCCCCGTTTTTGTCTGGACATATTGCTGGCTGAAAAACGATCTCGCTACCGCGCTCGTGCTGCTGCTCTCCGGTATCAGCGACACGGCGGACGGCATTATCGCGCGCCGCTTCAACATGGTCACGACGCTCGGTAAAGCGATAGACCCTGTCGCCGACAAGCTGACCCAGATAGCGATGCTTCTCTGCCTGCTCACCCGCTTCCCCTCGCTCATCATCCTGTTCGTGCTCCTTCTCATAAAGGAGATAACCGGCGGCGTGATGAGCCTGCTGATACTGAAGCGCCGCAAGCTTGTGCTGCCCGCCGACTGGCATGGCAAGCTCACAACTTTCCTGCTGTACGCAACCATGCTTCTGCACCTCGTCTGGGGCTCGATGCCGGAGTTGATTTCGAACGCGAGCATAGCGGTGTGCTCGGCAGTTACGCTGATGTCGTTCGTACTTTATTTTATACGGAATTTCCGCGCGCTGTCCCGTTCGGAGGGCAAGTCCGGCGCGGTTTGAGGTAAATTGATGGGATTTTGGAAATGCGTTATATACATGGCGGCGCTCGGCGTGCTGTCGTTCGTTATAGGCCGTCTGCTGCCGAAAAGTTGGTTTCATGCCGACAGGTTCCCGTATAAAACCGCGGCCTACGAACCGAAGATATATCAGGCGCTGCGCGTGAAAAGCTGGCAGGGCAAGGTTCCGGATATGAGCCGCATATTCAAAAAAATCATGCCGGAGAAGAAAATGACCGCCGAGACGATAGCCGACGTGCCGCGTATGCTGGAAGAGACCTGCGTCGCGGAGCTTACGCATTTTCTCCTGAGCCTTCTCGGCCTCGCCATGCTCTGGATCTGGCCGGGCGCGGGCGGGATAACCGTCACGGTGATATATATTCTTCTGGGCAACCTGCCCTTCATAATCATTCAGAGATACAACCGCCCAAGGCTGCAGCGGCTCTACGCCATGCAGCAGCGCAAACGTGAAAGGAGCACTATCTGAATGCGTACCCTTATACTAAGCTGCAATACCGGCGCGGGGCATAATTCGTGCGCGAAAGCGCTTCAGGAAACCTTTACCGCCCACGGCAAGGTGTGCGACGTCACCGACGCATTGCAGTTCATCTCCGAGCGCGCGTCCCAGTTCATTTCAAACTGGCACACACGTATATATCTCTATGCTCCGAAGCTCTTCAAGGCCGGATATCAGGGCGCAGAAAATCACGATTCGCTCTTCCGCGAGGGGACCGGAATTTATAAGTTCTTGACATGCGGCGCCGACAGAATGTATGATTATATCGTCGAGGGCGAGTATGACAACATAATCTGCACTCACGTTTTCCCAGCGCTCGCCATAACCGAAATGCTGGAGCGCCATCCGTCCATGCAGATAACCACGAGCTTCATTTCGACCGACTACACCTGCTCCCCCAGCGTTTCCGATTCAAATCTTGAATGGTACTTCATCCCCGCCGAGTCGCTGAAGGACGAGTTTGTCCATTGCGGCGTGCCGGCTGAAAAGCTTGTCGCCAGCGGCCTGCCCGCGAAGCGCGCATTTTATGAGCGCCCCGACAAAAAGGCGGCCAAGGCGGCTCTTGGGATGGAAGAGAATCAGCGTCACCTGCTGGTAATGTGCGGAAGCATGGGCTGTGGCCCGATACGCGACATCACTGAGCTTCTCTGCGAGAATATCAGCGAGGATCAGACGGTCACAGTCGTCTGCGGCTCAAACGAGGAGCTTTACGAGAAGCTTCACAAGCGCTTCGGCTCCGTGCCGCGCGTCCACATACGCGCAGTGGTGCCGGATATGCCGCCACTCATGCAGTCTGCCGACCTGTTTCTCACCAAGCCCGGCGGACTGAGCAGCACCGAGGCCGCCGCGGCCGGTGTGCCGATGGTGCTCATCGACGCTGTTGCCGGATGCGAGGAGCATAATCTGGACTTCTTCCTCAAGCTCGGCGGCGCAGTCACCGCCGAAACGCCGGAAGAGCTTGCGTCGCTTGCTCTTTCCCTGCTGGCGGACGAAGCCCGGCTCACGGAAATGTCCTCCGCGCTCGCGCCGTCGGACGTCATCCCCGCCGAAAAAATCTATGCGCATCTGCTCCGCTGCGCGAATAGACCGGAGCTTTAAGGACAATGCTTGAAACAGATTTACGCCGATTTCGCTTGAGAAAGCTTAACACGGACGAGTTCCGTCACCTGAAGCTGCTGATTTTCTGGCCCATATTCGGGCTGTTTTTCACCTTTGTGGAGCGTTTTTATAACGTCGGGCACTATTATTCGATGCACTGCCCGCTTGACGATATGATCCCGTTCTGCGAGTGGTTCCTGATACCGTACCTGTTCTGGTTTGTATATCTTATCGGGACGATTGTGTACACATTTTTCTTCGATGTAGCGGCATTTAAGCGGATGATGTATTTCATCATCATTACATATTCGATCACGATGCTGATATATCTCGTCTTCCCTACCTGTCAGAACCTGCGCCCGGCGCAGTTCGCGCGGGACAACGTTCTGACCCGGTTCATCGCATGGTTTTATAATTTTGACACTAATACAAACGTCTGCCCGTCGATACACGTCCTCGGCTCCGTCGCCGCGATGTTCGGCCTGTGCGACTGTAAGCGGCTGCAAAGGCTGGGGCTAAAGCTTCTTCTTGTGCTGCTCTGTGTGCTGATATGCATCTCGACAGTATTTATGAAGCAGCATTCGGTGCTGGACGTTCTGGCGGCGCTGCCGCTGTGCGCAATCGCCTACCCCATATGCTACAAAGCGGGACGGCATGAAAAAGTCAGCGCAGTTCAACTGTAAGTTGAGCTGCGCTGACTTTTTCAGTATTTATGCGTTATGAAATATTCCCGCGCGGTTTCCGCGTCGTGCTTGATCTGAGCCGAAAGCTCCTTGAAATCTTCAAACCTGCGCTCCGGTCTGATGAACGAGTAGAAGTCGACTCGCGCCTGACGGCCATAGAGATTGCCTCTGTAATCCAGCAGAAAACTCTCGACACTCACGCGCCCGCTGCTGCTGACCGTCGGCCTGACGCCGATATTTGTCACCGCAACGTAGTTCGCGCCGCCCTCAAGATATACCCGCGTCGCGTATACACCGTGCCGCGGAACCAGAACGCCCTCAGGGAAAAACATGTTTATCGTCGGCGTGCCCATCTTGGTGCCGAGGTGGTAGCCGGAATGCACGGTGTCCGCCAAGGAATGAGGATGCCCAAGCAAACGGTTCGCCTGTTCGATCTCACCGTCCGCGATAAGTTCGCGGATATGCGTCGAGCTGACAACGCGGCCATCCACCGTCACGGCAGGGATTATATCACAGCCGATGCCGCGCGCCTCACAGTACGCTTTCAGCCGCTCTGCGGTGCCCTGCCCCTTGTAGCCGAAGCAGAAATCGTGCCCCACGACTATCCAGCAGATGTTCAGTTCGCGGATAAGCGAGTCGATAAACTCGTCCCACGGCATACGCATGACGTGCCGATTGAAATGGATGAACACGACGTTGTCGATGCCGAAGCAGCGGCGGATTATCTCTTCGCGCCCCAGCGCGCTGTTGATAAGCGGCACGTCCTTCTCGAAAACGAGTGTATCCGGATGCACGTCGAAGCTCAGAACCGACGGCACGGCGTCTATCTCCTCCGCGCGCTGCTTCGTCTTTTTCAGCAGCGCCGCGTGACCCAGATGCACCCCGTCGAAAAAGCCGAGGGCTATCGCTCTTTTTATCTCTGGCATGGAATTACACCTCAAAGAAGCTTTTTATTGTTTTCATGCGGCCTTTGTCGGCGCGGCACAGTGCGAGGAATTCACCGGCCTGTGAATAGACGCGATACTCCCCGTCCGGCGCCGTGCATGAAAAGTCATTGCCGCATCGGAGTTTTCTCTCGCTGACGCCGTTGACGACGTATTTGCCTGCACTGCCGAACAGCGAGTCGACCGGTATCAGCAGTGACTCTACTTCGCCAGCGTCTCTCGCGCGCTGGGTGTCCTCAATGCTGTGCGCGTCGTCGACGCTGAAGTCTCCCGCACGGATACGGCGCAGCGAGCTCATGCAGCCGCCGACATTCAGACTGTCGCCGATGTCATTGCAGAGAGTCCTGATATACGTGCCCTTTGAGCACTCGACGTCTAGCGTCCAATCCGCCGCTTCCCCGCCCAGTATCTCTATGCCGTATATAGTAATGAGGCGGGGCTTGCGTTCCACCTCGCCGCCGCGGCGGGCAATGTCATACAGCTTCTGGCCGTTTATCTTTATAGCGGAATACATCGGGGGAACCTGCATGATATCGCCGATAAATGGCTTTATCGCGTCGCTCAGAGCAGCCCTTGTAACGCTGGCTTCACAGCTCCGCAGGATGTTGCCGGTGGTGTCCTGCGTGTCGGTGCTTACGCCGAGGCGAAGCCCAGCGATATACCGCTTGCTCTGCGCTTCGGCGAATTCTACCGCGCGCGTCGCCCTGCCGACGAACATGACGAGAAGCCCGGTCGCCATCGGGTCAAGCGTCCCGGAATGGCCGATGCGGCGCTCCCGCAGTATACCTTTCAGCTTTGCCGCGACGTCGTGACTTGTCCAGCCCTCTGGCTTGTCTATGAGAAGGATGCCGTTCATTTCCAGACCTCGTTGATTACGGCAAGGAGCATGTCGCGCGCCTTTTCGGGCGGGCAGTCGATTGTGCAGCCGGCTGCCATCGCGTGGCCTCCACCGCCGAACACGGCGCAGATATCGCTGCTGCTGACGTTGCGTCCCGTGCGGACGGAGACCTTGCTGCTGCCGTTATCACGCTCGCGGATCGTTATATTCACCGATGTACCCTCAGCACGCCCGGCAAGCCCGGCCAGATCGTCGCAGTCCTCTTCCCCCGCGCCGGCCTGACTAAGCATTTCTTTCGTGATTATGGCGACGGCTATCTTCCCCTCGCGGTAAAAGCCCATATTGGAATAGATCATTCCCTCAAGCTTCAGCCGTGCGCGCGACACCTTGCGGAAGAACTTCACGTTCACCATGCCGTTATCAGCGCCGTACTCTAGCAGCTCCGCCGCAGCCCTGAACGTGGCGGCGTTTGTGTTGAGATACTGGAAGCAGCCGGTATCCGTCGTCACGGCGATATACAGCAGGTCTGCCTCCTCCTGAGTGATGCCGCCGCACATCTCCTTTATGACAGCCAGCACAATTTCTCCGCAGGCCGCCTTATCCGGGCAGACAAGCTCTTTTTTCGCGTAGTGCGAATTGGTCGGGTGATGGTCTATGCAGAGGTCAATTGCGCCGTCAAAGCCGTCGGCGAACATCTTCTCCGTCGCAACGTCCACCGAGACGATGTACTTCGGCTTGAAGCTCTTCGGGGCAAAGTATTTCTCAACGTGCGGCATGTACTTCGCCGTGACCGCGGGATTTCTGAAAAGATTTGCCCGTTTTCCGGCGCGGCGCAGGGCGCTGCAAAGCGCGGCGGCACTGCAAAGAGTGTCCCCATCAGGGTTTGTATGAGTGATTATGAGAATGTTATTCTTGCTCAGAAGCAGCTGAGAACATTCCTGTGCGGTCATTCGTCCTCATCCTCGTCTTTCTTTATATCGAGACTGTTTATGACCTCGCTGATGTGCGCGCCGTACTCGATGCTGTGGTCTACCTCGAACACAAGCTCCGGAGTGTAGCGCAGGTTCATCGAGGTTCCAAGCTCATGGCGCAGCCAGCCGGAAGCCGATTTCAGCCCCTTTTTGAACTCTTTTTCGTCCTTCATGCCCATCACGGACAACCATATCTTTGAATATCGCAGATCGCCCGTAGTCTCAACGCGGGTGACACTTATCATCCCCTGCTGAACTCTCGGATCCTTTATCTCGCGCAGCAGCTTTGACATGACAAACTGTATGTCGTCATTGGTTCTTGCAAGCTTATTAGATGCCATAAAATCCTCCATGTGATCTTTCGGAAAACTCATTGCAGATACAGGGCGCTTGAAAATCAAAGCACCCTGTCTGCACATATTATCTGTTTATCTGCTCCATCACGAAGCACTCAATAACGTCGCCGATCTTGATATCGTTGAACTTCTCGACCTGCATACCGCACTCGTAGCCGGAAGCGACTTCCTTCACGTCGTCCTTGAAACGGCGCAGGGACGCCAGCTCGCCCTCATGGATAACGATATTGTCGCGCAGGACGCGAACCTCACAGCCGCGCTGGATTTTGCCGTCGGTGCAGTAGCAGCCGCAGACGGTGCCGACCTTGGAGACCTTGTAGGTCTCTCTGACCTCGGCGTGGCCGATGATGACCTCCTTGAACTGCGGAGCAAGCATACCCTTCATGGCGGCTTCTATCTCGTTGATGCAGTCGTAGATGACGCGGTACATGCGCATATCGACGTTGGAACGGGCTGCACTGTCGCGCGCGGCGTTGTCCGGGCGAACGTTGAAGCCGACGATGATAGCGCCGGAGGTTGCGGCGAGCATGACGTCGCTCTCGTTTATCGCGCCGACGGCGCTGTGTATGACCTTCACTCTGACCTCGTCGTTGGATATCTTCTCAAGCGAGGACTTGACAGCCTCGGCAGAACCCTGAACGTCCGCCTTGACGATGATATTAAGGGTCTTCATCTCGCCGGACTTGATCTGGCTGAAGATATCCTCAAGGCTGACCTTCTTCGTGCCACCCATGGAGTTATTCATCTGCTGGACGCGGCGCTCCTCGGCAAGCTCTCTCGCCATACGCTCGTCGGCAACGGCGTTGAACACATCGCCCGCGCTCGGAACCTCGGACAGGCCGGATATCTCGACAGGCGTGGAGGGGCCGGCCACGGTCACGCGCTGTCCCTTATCGTTTATCATGGTGCGGACGCGGCCGACGGCGGTACCGGCGATGATGATATCGCCCGCCTTGAGCGTACCGTTCTGCACGAGAACGGTCATTATCGGGCCGCGGCCCTTATCGAGGCGTGCCTCGATGACGGTGCCCTTTGCGGCGCGGTTGGGGTTGGCCTTCAGTTCCTGAACCTCAGCGAGAACGACAAGGTTTTCGAGCAGATTATCGATGCCCATACCGGTTTTCGCGGATATGGGGCACACGATCGTATCACCGCCCCACTCTTCGGGCACGAGGTCGTACTCGGTAAGCTGCTGCTTGATACGGTCGGGATTTGCGCCGACGGTGTCCATCTTGTTTATTGCGACAACGACGGGGATGTTCGCGGCCTTCGCATGGTTGATGCTTTCTATGGTCTGCGGCATGATGCCGTCATCCGCCGCGACAACAAGGATCGCAATATCGGTGACCATCGCGCCGCGGGCGCGCATGGAAGTGAACGCCTCATGCCCCGGAGTGTCGAGGAAGGTGATGGGGCTGCCGTTTATCTCAACGGTGTACGCACCGATATGCTGCGTGATGCCGCCGGCCTCGCCGGAGACGACGTTCGCGTGGCGGATATAGTCAAGCAGAGAGGTTTTACCGTGGTCAACGTGACCCATGACGACGACGACTGGCGCTCTGGGCAGCAGGTCTTCCGGCTTATCCTCGTGGTCGTCTATCAAGCGCTCCTCAACAGTGACAATGACTTCCTTCTCGACCTTGCAGCCAAGCTCCATAGCGACGAGCGCCGCGGTGTCATAGTCGATAACGTCGGAAACTGAAGCGAACACGCCGAGCTTGAAGAGCTGCTTTATGACCTCGGACGCGGTCTTCTTCATGCGGGAGGCCAGCTCGCCGACGGAGATCTCATCGGGAATCTCTACCTTAAGCTGCTGCTTCTTCGCTATCTCAAGCTGAAGCTTCTGCATACGGTTGCGCTCTTCCTGACGGCGCTTGGACGAGGCGGACTGCTGGTTCTGGCGCTGCTTGGACTTGCTGACGATCTTTTCCTTGGTGCCAAGGCGCATATTGCCGGAACCGGTCTTGCTGCCGGCCATGTCTTCAAACTTCTCGTTATATTTCTCGATATTCACAGCCGCGCTGCCGCGGGTGTCGATAACGCGCTTCTCCGCGACCTGACGCGGAGTGTGCGGCTTATTGGGCTTCTCGGCCTTGGGCTGCTGAGATGCCGTTTGCTGCTGTGCGGGTGCAGCGCTCTGCTGTGCGGGCTTCTTCTCGGCTGCAGCCGTGGCCTTTTCGGGCATGGCTTCCTTCTTCGCCGGAGCGGCAGGCTTCTCCGGCACCTTGAAGATATCCTCAAGGGACGCGGCCTGATTATGCTGGGTCATATACTCGAAGATAACGTCAAGCTCATGATTCTCCAACACCTGCATATGGTTTTTGGGCGGCGCAATATAATCAGTCAGGATCTGGCTGATCACCTTGGACGTCACATTAAAATCCTTTGCAACTTCATGCACTCTGTACTTAATCATGCTCATACGTTATTCCTCCTCTTTCCGATTCTCTTGTTCTTCTCATGCGCCGCGGCCTCTTTCTTGCGCCGGTCGGCTTTCTCAAATCGCCGCTGGATCTCAGCCGCGCTCTCGTCATAGCCGTCCGGTACAGCCGCCGCAAGAGATTTCATAAAGGCGTTTGCAAACCCGATATCCGTTATCGCCGCCATCGCACAGCCGGACACGCCGACATGCGCGGCGATTTCATCCTTGGTAAACGGCAGAGTGACCGTGACGATGTCGCGCCCGTGCGTGAAGCCCCTTGCGCGGCTCCGGGCATTATCCGACGCGTCCGCCGCGAGAAGCAGCAGCTTTGCTTTGCCTGCTCTCACCGCGCCGCCGGTATTCGTCTCGCCCACGGCGATTGCGTTCGCCTTTCGCATGAGGCCTAGAAGATTGAGCGTTTTTTCTCTCATTTTTCGGCCTCCATCTCTTCATTCAGTTTTTCGTACACCGCTTCGGGTATCTGCGTTGAAAACGCGCGCTCAAGCGCTTTGGCCTTTATCGCCTGCTTCAGGCAAGCCGGAGCCGGGCAGATATACGCCCCGCGTCCCGGAGCCTTGCCCTTGAAGTCCAGCGATATCTCGCCTTCCGGCGAGCGGACAACGCGGATAAGCTCCCGCTTCGGTTTCATCTCGCGGCAGCCAAGACACTGCCGCATTGGTATTTTCTTCTGCATCCTGACGCCGCCTTTCTTTTAAGATTAAGCCTCGGATTCGGGCTTGATGTCTATCTTGTAGCCGGTGAGCTTTGCAGCGAGACGGGCATTCTGGCCTTCCTTGCCGATGGCGAGGGAGAGCTGATTGTCCGGCACGATGACGCGGCAGCTCTTGCCGTCGTCCAGCATGGTGACGCTGACGACCTCGGACGGGGACAGCGCTGCGGCAATGTACTCCTCCGGATCCTCGCTGTACTTGACTATGTCTATCTTCTCACCGCCAAGCTCGTTGACGATGCTGGCAACACGACCGCCCTTCGGGCCGACGCAGGAGCCGATGGGATCGACGTTCGGGTCAGCAGACCAGACGGCCATCTTTGTGCGGCTGCCGGCTTCGCGGGCGATGGACTTTATCTCGACGGTGCCGTCATAGATTTCAGGCACCTCAAGCTCGAACAGGCGCTTGACAAGGCCGGGGTGGGTGCGGCTGATGAGCACCTGCGGGCCTCTGGTGGAATTCCTGACCTCGACGACATAGACCTTGATGCGGTCGCCCTCTTTTAGCTCTTCGGTCTTGATGCGCTCGTTCGCGGCGAGCATGGCTTCCGTAAACTCGCTGTTGGAGGCGATGCGGATGGAGACGCTTCCGTTGCGCGGCTCGATATGGGAGACGACGCCAGTCAGAATCTCATGCTCCTTGGAAGTGAACTCCTCAAAGACGAGGCCGCGCTCGGCTTCACGTATGCCCTGAATGATGACCTGCTTTGCAGCCTGCGCCGCGATGCGGCCGAACTTCTTGGTCTCCACCGGCACGCCGACGATGTCGCCGATCTTCGCGCGCTTGCTGATCTTCTTTGCAGCTTCCAGATTTATCTCAAGATTGGCATCCTCAACTTCCTCGACGACGGTCTTCTTCACGACCATGTCTATGCGCTTCTTGTCCTCGTCCAGAATGACCTCGACATTGTCCGCGCAGTCAGGATTGTCGCGGCGGAAAGCCGCGAGCATCGCCTGATTTATTTTGTCGTACATGTAGCTTCTGGGAATGCCCTTTTCCTTCTCGATATCTTCTATGGCTTCAAAAAATTCTGCGTTCATTTCTATAACCCCTTTTATATCGTCGCGTGCAGTCTTACCTGCGCCACCTGTGATTTATCAAATTCAAGAGTTTCCTTGCCGGATGTGATCGTCACCCTGCCGTTATCGTAGGCCGCAAGCGCTCCGACAAATGCCTTGCGCCCGTCCTTCGGCTGGTACAGCTTTACCTCGACCTGACTTCCCATGAACTGCTCAAAGTCGGATGACCTTTTCAGCTCCCGCTCCGCGCCCGCAGAACCGACCTCGAAAACATAGCTATCAGGTATGGGATCGGCCTCGTCCAGCAGCGGGTCGAGCGCGCGGCTTATGCGCTCGCAGTCGTCTATCGACACACCGCCCTCTTTATCAATGTACACCCTGAGATACCAGCTCCCCGCCTCGCGGACATATTCAACGTCCCACAGCGAGCAGCCCTCGTTTTCCACAACTGGCTTTGCAAGGGCGAAAACCCTGTCAGTGATTTTGCTCATAAGTCACTCACTTCCACATTTTAGTATGGCCATGCCGTTCGTAAAAAAGAGTGAGCCGAAGCTCACTCTGACATTACCATAATCCTTACTATGCAATAATACCACTGTATCTTGTATATTGCAAGAACTTTTTTCCGCCGTGCAATATATTTTGCACAACGGCACTTACAGCGTGTAATTGGGATTATAATGCGCGTAGAATTCCTCGAAGCAGATGCCGTTTTCCATTATGAACTGAGCCGCTTCCTTGCCGACATAGCGGTAATGCCAAGGCTCGTCCCATCCGGTAAGCAGCACCTTGCGCGTCGGGTAGCGCTTTATGAAGCCGTACTCCGCGCAGTGCTCGTCAAGCCAGTCATAGAAATCGTGGTTCATATTTTCATAGACAAGCTTCTGATAGTGCCGGTCATAGATATCGACCGCAAGGCCGAGCTGGTGTTCGCTGCTGCCTGGGAACATGGTGATCTTCTTCGCTTCCTCAACGGCCAGCTGGTACTCCGGTTTGTTATAGTCCGTGGAGATGCCCATTTCCATCGCTATCTGCGTGGTCTTGCCGTTAAAGAGCTGGTTCTGATAGGTGTACGTTCTGTACGCCGCGCCGATAACGACGTTGAACCCCGCGTCCTTGAGCGCCTGTATCATGTCGTTCAGGTCGCCGACAGCGCGCGCGTCAAAGCTCATGCGGTAGCCGTCTATCTCCGTCAGTTCCTCAGGCTCAAAGGCCGAGGACAGGAGGTTATCGCTGTTGACGAGCTTATAGCGCCAATCGTCCAGAAACTCGTCCTGATCTATCTGCGGCCAGATATCCGCCGTAGGTTCGGGGGTATTGACCGACGCGGGGTCAAGGAACGAGACGCTGTCGCTTTTTATGTATGCGCCGTCAACGCCGCCGAATATAACGTCCGTCATATTCTCGGTGCGTGAATCTATAATGGTGTAAAGCACAAGGCATAATATCGCCATGGATATGAGCCATATGACTTTCTTTCCGTTCACTGCCCTGCACCTGCCTTTCACAAATAAAATTTGAATTATTATATCACCATTTGCTCTTCAATTCAAGCCCCGCGGCCGAACTCCTCCCCCACTGCGGATTTTGCGGGCATCCGGCGACGCGCCGGGCGGTAATAGCGCGGGGATATTCCGAATATATATTTCTGTGCTGAAAAGAATATGGAGGTGGAATTATGGCGAAAACACCGCTTTTTCGGGGTTCCTGCACTGCGATAATCACGCCGTTTACGAAAACCGGCGTCGACTATGAGCGGCTTGAGCGGAACATAGAGTTTCAATACGAAAACGGCACCGCTGCAGTAGTCGCCTGCGGCACGACCGGCGAAAACGCGACGCTCACCGACGGCGAGCACAGTGAGGTCGTCCGCCGGGTGATACACGCGGCTAAGGGGCGTATGAAGGTCATCGCCGGTGTCGGCGGGAACAACACGGAGCGCGTTCTGCGGCGAGCCGAGGACGCGAAATTCATGGGCGCGGACGGCATACTTATGATTTGCCCCTATTACAACAAGACCACGCAAAAGGGGCTTATCGAGCACTTCACATACGTCGCCGACCGCGTTGACCTGCCGATGATATTGTATAACGTCCCCAGCCGCACCGGCATGAGCATTGCTCCGGAGACGTACAAAGCCCTGTCGGAACACCCGAACATAAACGGCGTGAAGGAGGCGTCCGGCGATATCGCGCTTGTCGGCACGATACGCAGCCTGTGCGGCGACGCGCTGAATATCTGGAGCGGTAACGACAGCGACACCGTGCCGATGATGGCGCTCGGCGCGCACGGTGTCATATCCGTTGCAAGCAATATCGTCCCCGCCGCCGTCACGAAGCTGTGCGCCCTGTGCCTTGACGGAAACTATCCTGAGGCGACGGCGCTGTACGCAAAGTACGCGGCCTTCTTCTCCGCACTGTTCATCGAGACGAACCCCATCCCTGTCAAGACCGCAATGCGGCTGGCGGGCATGGACAGCGGGATAATGCGTCTGCCGCTGACGGAGATGTACGAAAGCAATCTCGAAAAGCTGAAAGCCGCGATGCACGGCATCGGCATTGAGACATGATCTGACAGACTATGTGAAACGGCCCTGGAGCGCTCCCTCAATGGATGCGCCCCAAGGCCGTTATTCTTTCTCTGCGGTTGATCATATTTTTGCTTCAAAAATGGCGTTCAGTCCAGCACGATGTCCTTTTTCTTTCCGTTCTTCTTTCTCGGATACTGCCGAATACGGGTGACGAAATCCAGATTAATAATCTCCAGCTCACCCGAATTCTTTTCGATGACCATACCCCCGTCATCAATTTCCTTTATCACACCCTGCACGCTGCCGTCATTGGAAGTAATCGTATAAACGATGCACTCTTCTCCAATAAACCGTTTTGCCAGTTCTTTCATAACGTTATTCTCCTTGTTCTGCATTTTTCGGTTCAAGATATGTCTGACTGCCGCCAGCCGTCTTCTTCGCGCTATCCATGGTATAATTACAAGGACGACCAAGACGAACAAGATTAGGTAAGTATTTCCATTCATTTACGTTTTTCCTTATGGCGCATGACAAAAGCAATGGCCAATTCAACTGCTCCGACAATCAGCCATACAACGCCGATGACGGTACTTTTCACCCACAAGAACCAAAGCAGCGACACCAAAAGTCAAGTGACCGCTAGAATAAAACACCCGGTACTGCTGAGCTTCATTAAAGTTTCCTCCTTGAAAGAAATCACGGGATTTTAATCCCTGCTTTGGAGCAGCGCATCGCTTCCCTGCAATATACCGACAGATTGACAAGCCAGATAAGGCACACTACCAGCGACGGCAGGAAGCCGATCCCGAATACCAGCGCACAGACTGCAAGCACGATAGCCAGAACCGCACAAACGGAGCCCGTTGCGGTGTATGCTTTATAGGCGCATTTGCCGATCATAATTTTCTCGGCCTCGTCGCAGCTGTCCACCCACTTTTTCTGGAACTTCATATCATAGACGGATACATCCTTCACAGGATTTGTATGCTTGGCGGCGTCAACGCACTTCTGCTGTATAACGATCGTCTCGACCATAATGGCCAGGAATCCAACTATGCTGGCAAAAACGTCATATGTGCCCGGCCTGCTGTCAAATGCGGCAAAGCCCGCAGAGTACGACGCAGCAATGAGAAAATAGGAGATGACCAGCGCGGCGCTGGATATCCACATCGCAGTTGATATCTTCCCGTCGATGATGTCGGCCAGCTCCTCATCTTCGCCGTCCCACATGCCGATCAGCTTCTTCGCGCTGCGGTAAATGGGGACACAGACAGCAGGCACTATGACTGCCAGCGCCAGCATGAGCCACGGCGCGATACGCGTATCGAAGAACGCGCCCGCGGCTTTTATGCTTCCGGTCAGTTCGTTCAGCGCGTATTTTCCGGAGAAATAGCCTATCACTCCGCCTATAAACGCGCACACGACAAAAAGAAGGATGAATTTCGGCAGAGCCTTTCGATTCGTCCGCTTGATCTCATTGTTATCCATTGTCTTCTTCCTCCTGTAAATAGAAAACTTCTTCCACTGTAACGCCGCACACCTTTGCGATCGTCAGGGCAAGGGCGACGGACGGCGAATAGTCGCCCCGCTCGATCAGGCTTATCGTCTGGCGGGACACGCCGCACAGGCGCCCCATCTCCTGCTGATTGACGTTCAGTGCGGCTCTGCGTTCCTTCAAACGATTCCGCAGTATCATACAGCACCTCCAGTTGACAACATTATACGTCTTAATGACAAATATCCTTGTCATTTTGTATTGTACTCTTGTCAGCTATATTTGTCAATAACTATTTAAAAATTAAGGGAGAGGTCTTATCTGCAAAGCCTCTCCCCGTGTGTTTAAGTCGTTATAGAATTTTTATCTCAAGCTCCGCGCACGGCTCATCCGGTATATACACCGAGCAGAAATATTCGCCGCGCTCCAACGTGCGCATGGTTCCGGGCAGACCGCCGATTGTGCAGAATGAGCCATGCGGTATCCCCGCGCCGAGGGCTTTTATATAGCTCTCCTTCATCGTCCAGATGCGCGTGAACGCCGCTCCCCTGTCCGCAGAGTTCAGCACAAACTCCCGCTCGCACGGCGTAAACCTCCGCTCAAGGATACGCACATCCGCCGCGGCGCGCTTCTGGATATCAACGCCTATCGCCCGATCATACACCGCGCAGGCGCAGCGATCCCCAGAGTGCGACAGGCTGAAGCGCAGCGGCACATCTGCAAGCTCCGGCTTGCCGGATTTGTCGGTTACTATCTCCACCGGAAATTCTATCTCCGGCATGGTATCGCGCAGGGCATATATCAGCAGCCGCTCCGCGCATATCCCCTCGGCGCGCCGTGCAGCGCTCTTCGCCGCGTGCAGCTTATCAAGCCGGTACCGCGAGAATACTGCCTCGTCCACCGTCGCCGACGGGTCGATTTCGGATATATACAGCCGCGGCGTCATGCGCGCATTGCGTCGATGGTCTTGCAGATAAGCTCCGACAGCTCCATGTCAAGCATCTCCGCCCCGCGGCGTATCACTTCGCGCGAGCATCCGGCGGCAAACTTCTTGTCCTTGAATTTCTTCATCACGGACTTGACCTCCATGCCCTCAAGCCCGGTCGGACGCATGAGCGCAACAGCGCCTATCAGCCCGGTCAACTCGTCGGTTGCAAACAGCACCTTCTCCATGTACTTCACCGGCTCGACGTCTATGCAGATGCCGTAGCCATGGCTTATAACGGCGTGGATGACGTCCTCGTCTATATCATTCTCGTGCAGCAGCTCTATCGCCTTGACGCAGTGCTGCTCCGGGTACAGCTCAAAATCAATGTCATGCAGCATACCGACGGTACGCCAGAAGTCGACGTTGTCCGGGTCGTATTCCTTTGCAAATTCGCCCATGACCTTCGAGACCGTCTCGCCGTGCTGAATATGAAACGGCTCCTTATTGTATTTCTTCAGCAGTTCTTCCGCTTGTTCAGGTGTAGGTATGTAGCTCATTTTATCTATCTCCCGTGTATAAAAGTTGCCCGGCGCCGGCGGAAAATCTGCCTGACGCCGGGTACATGATAACGCTGTTTTCTCCGGAAATCAAGAAGAAATCACGGATTTGCGCTGACGGACGGAGTCGCCCCGACATTCGCCGTGCTGCCGCCCATGTTGGCGGTGGAGTTCGGCTCGTCAACGTTGCCGATGATGCCGTCGGTATCGTTGACTATGCCGTCGCTGACATCGGGCGATACCATGGGGCTCATGCTCGGACTCGCGGTCGGCTCGGTCATGGAGTCGTTGGTTTTATTATCGCCGCAGGCCGTGAGAGACAGCAGCATCACAACGGCAAGCAGCAGAAATATAAATCTTTTCATGCTTTTCCTCCTGTTATAATTTCAAAGCTATTATCTGACTCTGCGCCGCATTTATTCAAAAAATTTAATGCCGCGATTGCTATATGGTGAAAAACATGATAATATGAAAATATGGAAAGTTTAAAGAAAAATCAGATATACCGCGTCAATATCGACGCTTATTCATCGGACGGTGGCGGAGTCTGCCGTGTCGGCGGCAGAGCCGTGTTCGTTCCGGGCGCGATCCCCGGCGAGGAGTGGGAAATAAAGCTCGTCAAGGTCACGGCGACAGCCGTATACGCGCGCGGCGAGCGGCTTATCGCCCCCTCGGTGCAGCGCATTGAGCCTGACTGCCCGTACTATTCCCGCTGTGGCGGCTGTGACTGCCGTCACATCAATTATGAAGAAGAGCTTCGCTTCAAGCTTGGCCGTGTGAACGACGCACTGCACCACATCGGCAAGCAGCAGCTTGAATGTACCGAGATTCTCGGCAGCGCCGCGAGAGATAATTATCGCAACAAGGGCATTTTCGCCGTCGCCAACTGTGACGGGGCGGCGCGCTTCGGCTTTTACCAGCCGCGCAGTCACCGGCTCGTTGCCATCGACGGATGCCGCGCCCAGAACGAGCTGAGCAACCGGGCGGCGAAGTCCGTCGTCGATTTCATAAACGAGCGCGGTATACCGGCCTACGACGAGGAGACCGGACGCGGCGCGGTGCGCCATGTGTTCTGCCGCCGCGCGGTGAACGGCACGGACGCCGTGGTCTGCATAGTCTCGGCCAAGGGTTTCGGTGCGGACACTCAGGCGCTTGTGGACAGGCTCCGCCGCGACTGCCCGGAGCTGACGGGGATCGTGCTGAATATCAATAAGACTCGCGGAAACACCGTGCTGTCCGGTGATTTTTACACGTTGTACGGCAGAGCCGATATGCGCGATACGCTGTGCGGCCGCGGCTTCGACATCGCACCGCAGGCGTTTTTCCAGATCAATCCCCCGCAGGCCGAGCGGCTCTATCAGCGCGCCTGCGAATACTGCTTCGAGCAGCCCGCGAAGCTGGTGTTCGACCTCTACTGCGGCGCGGGTACGATAAGCCTGTGTCTTGCCCGGCAGGCGGAACGGGTGATCGGCGCGGAGATTGTACCGGAGGCAATAGAAAACGCGCGGCACAACGCGGAAATGAACGGAGTCCGGACCGCCGAGTTCATCTGCGGCGACGCGGGCGATGCGGCGGCGGAGCTTGCCGCGCGCGGTCTGCGGCCTGACGCTGTTGTGGTCGACCCGCCGCGCAAGGGCATGAGCGCGGAAGCCGTCGCGGCTGTCGCGTCGATGCAGCCGGGGCGCGTGGTTTACGTCTCCTGCGACCCCGCAACCCTTGCGCGCGATATTCTGCGCTTCACCGAATACGGCTACGAGCTGAAGAAAATCACGGCGGTGGACATGTTCCCAAGGACATGTCATGTGGAGACGGTAGTATTGATGTCAAGGGTTAAGGAATAAAGTGTGAAAAACCGCTTATTTCCGGTGCTTTGGGCTATATTGGCTGACATCTAAATCACCAACTCACCTGCCTGAAAGTGTGTGAGAGAACATATCTGCCAAAGCGGAAAACAGGCAGAAAAGTTGAGTTAGTGGATTAGATGTTTAGCGCTGACAGTAGTTCAGCATACCCGACTGTTTTTAGCGAACAAGTTGTGGATTAGATGTTAGTTCGTTCACGCATCCATCTCATAAATGTGATGAAGGTACATAGGAGGAATAAATTGGCTGATGTATTTTTTAGAGCCTCAAAGGACGCATTAGATAATATCACTTCGGCATTTGATTTTGTTCATCCATTAAATGTAAGTTTGAGATATACAAGAAGTGTAATTGCGGAGGCGCTTGCGGATAATCCTGACTTGACGACAGCTGATTTTCAGAGAATGATTGACCCAAACAACATTGTTCATGGTGTAAATTATAACCGTGCTTTCATAGATACTGCTTGGATTTCTCAGGAAGAAAGTCTGGCATGGCTGTTGTTAAACAACTTATTCGCAATTCACGAAGGATGGGCACAGCGGTTATTTGAAGATATTTTTAGTGGTTTTCATTATACTGATATTTCATTTACTGGCTGAAAGGGAAGGTTCTTCTACTGGAAATCGATACACCATCAGAGGATGAGGCCCATACGATTTTCCTGACGATGAATGATCGTGGACTCAGCTTAAACAGTGCCGAGATGTTAAAAGCTTTTATCATTCAGCAGGTAGATGAAGCAGACCGTGACTCGGTTAACAAAGTATGGCAGCAAAATATTACCCGTATCAAAAATGCCTTTGACTCCGAGAGCAGCGGCACAGTCAAAGCTGAAGACGTTGACTTCATTTCCGCCTGGCTTCGTGCCAAATACGCAAATTCCATCCGTGAGACGAAAAAAGGTGCGGAAGATCGGGATTTTGAGTTGCTGGGTGAAAAATTTCATACTTGGGTCCGAATGAACGCCCGGACGGAAATGCAGCTGACACAGCCAAAGCAATATAAAGAGCTGGTTACCATTGAAATGACCTTGATGACCAACTTGTATCTGCGTATTAAGGCATATTCTGAAAAGCTTACAAAAGGCTTTGAGGCGGTATTCTATAATGCCCACCGGGATATTACCTACCAGAATTACCTGATTATGTCGGCAGTGCGCGTAGATGACGCGCCTGCGGTTGTTGACCAGAAAATCAAGATCGTTGCAACCTTTATTGATATTTTTGCGTCTACTCGTATTTTTAACTATAAAAAGATCAATTGGAATACAAACAAAAATCTCTTGTTCCGTGTTATGTGCCAAATCAGGAATCAAGATGTCAAGACAATTGGCATTAAGCTGGTATCAACACTGCAGCGGATGAGCGAGAAACTGGATGCCATCCAGGATTTTGAGCTGAATCAATTTACCGGACGGTATATGCTTCACATGCTGGCTAGATTGACTGACTATGTGAATGTGCGCATGGGGCTAGCCTCTCAGTTTGAAAACTATGTGGACCGAAATCCGAAGACTACCTATGACATTGAGCATATTCTGCCAGACGATTATCAAACCTACAAGGACCTGTTCAACGACGAGGAGGATTTCAAAAACAACCGCAGAAAATTCGGCAACCTGATTCTTCTGACCAGTGATCACAACCGTAGTTATCAGGATATGCCCTATGACCAGAAAGTGGTTCAGTACATGGGTGATAATATTCTGGCCCAGTCTCTAAATGCCGGAGCTTATCAGAACAATCCGAAGTTCCTGGCATTGAGCAATGAGTACGACTTTAAGGCTTATGCTCAATTCGATAAGACTGCAATCCGCGAACGGCTCCAACTCTATACTTCCCTTGCAAAATCGATCTGGAATCCCGCTGTGATCAAAGAATTGGCTGGAGGCTGGGATGATGCAATGGAAATCACTATCCAGAGTGGAAACGCCCGTCGTTTTACAGTCGAGTATGGTTCTGGCAGAAGCTGGGCAGACGCGCGGAAATACGGCTTTGTGTCTGCGTATGGTGACGGTGGAACACTTCTGAATAATATCAGTGTGGGGGATTTTATCTTCTGTCACATTGCAGGTGTTGGGTTTGTTGGTATTGGTACAAGCACCTCACGCGAGACACCCGCCGCTAGCTTTTCTGTGAATGATGATGGCATCATAAAAAATATCTTGGACTGTGATTGGGCGGACCAAACAGCACGAGCTACAATTGATCCTGCCAATGAATATTTTATTGGCATCAAATGGATTTATACTGTTTCTGCTGATGAAGGTTATTGGGAGAAAGGCATGACAAGCCTTCCGATGGTTGCGTATATGATGAATGACGAAACCACGCATAACAAAGTACTGAAGCATTTCAATATTACTCTGACTTGATTTTCCCCGGCTAAATTCAACGCGCAAGCTATTTGATATAAT
>OIXH01001524.1_pt1 | contig 25718 bp, 25 predicted proteins | sample 1587741 | NCBI WGS metagenome assembly OIXH01 (sample SAMEA3888916, study PRJEB22519) | human gut metagenome | biome: human gut; feature: human-associated habitat; material: faeces | place: Denmark | collected 2011 | reverse complement strand
ATTAATTCCGCCGATCTCAATGATATTGGTGTAGCCCAGTTTCACCAGTTTTTCAGATGCCTGCTTACTCCGATTACCGCTGCGGCAGTATACCAGAATCAGCTGATCTTTATCCGGCAGTTCAGAGATATCCTCTGTGCCAATGGATTCGTTGGCAATATTGATAGCACCGGGAATATGCTTTTCGCTATATTCCTGAGCAGTACGAACATCGAGGATGATGTATCCGGTTTCCTCCTCCATCATCGTAATAGCTTCCTCCATAGTAATCTGTCGATAGGTTTTTTCAGCGGATTGCGTTGCACAACCAGAGAGAAGCAGTAAAGTCATTAAAATGGGAATGATTCTTTTCATGTGTATACCTCCGTATTTTGAAGATAGGGCAGCCATTTCCAGCTGCCCTGTTTCCTTTTTTATGTTCTTGCCATTCCGTCTACACTGAGTACAACGCCCGTAATATAGGATGCTTCGTCAGATGCCAGGAACACAAATGCATACGCTTCTTTTCTTCGGCCTGACGCTCACGTTCTTTTGTTCTAAAGCAGCCCTTTGCTCTGCCTCTCGCCGCTGTTGCTCTTGTTCACGGAGAAGCGCAGCAAGCATATCCTCCTCACGGCGCTTTCGTTCGGCTGCTATCCGCGCAGCTTCTTCTTGACGACGTTTCTCCTCTTCCTGCACAGCTTGTTGCAGCAATAGCTCTTTTGAAGAGATAAGCTGATTAAGCATGGCTGGCCTCCATCTATTTATAGTTATACATTATAAATTATAACATGCTTTTTTTGGTTTTCAATAATTAACCATGGCAATTTTGCGAAAGGTTGCTTGGTTCGTCATTGCATCATGTCGTTCTTTGGTTCAAATCCACCCACCGCTAACTTTTTCCGACTACTTTGCTCAGTTAATTTGAAGTAAAAGGTGCGCGGGATTTTTGGCCTGAAAACGCAGAAAACCGGCCCCGGAGCGGTCTCATTGACCATTCCGAAGCCGGTTTTCTCTGGTTTTACAGTATTTTGGGCTGTTTTTGCCCTAAAAGCAAGAAAATTGCCTGATTTATCTGGTAGACAAATCAGGCAACTTATTTGGCGGAGAAGAAGGGATTCGAACCCTTGATACCCTTATGGGGTATACACGATTTCCAATCGTGCGCGCTCGACCAACTACGCGACTTCTCCGTGTTTGCTCAAGTGAACATGCTATTCAATTATCAGCTTGGTTATTATAATTCACAGCCCACGCAAAGTCAAGCATTTTTTTGCCCCAACAGCATATTTCGGAATTTTGCGGTTGACAATGGCGTTATAACTGTGTATACTGCATATATACAGTTATAACGAGGTGGCGCGTATGACCATAATCATCGACAACAAAAGCGGCGTGCCGATATACGACCAGATATATTCTCAGATAAAGGCGCAGATAATCGGCGACGCGCTGCGGCAGGATGAGGCGCTGCCCTCGATACGCAGTCTCGCCAAGGATCTGCGCATCAGCGTCATCACGACAAAGCGCGCCTATGACGAGCTGGAGGCCGAGGGCTTCATATATACGCTTCCCGGCAAGGGCAGCTTTGTCGCGCCGAAAAACACGGAGCTACTGCGGGAGGAAAACCTGCGCCGCATCGAAGAGCACATGCGCGAAATTTCTGCACTCGCCGTGCAGAGCGGCCTGACGCGGCAGGAACTGAGCGAGATGTACACATTGATTTCCGAGGAGGAGTTGACATGAACGCAATAGAAATAACCGGCCTGCGGAAGGCATACCCCGACTTTGAGCTGGCGGGGCTTGATCTCTGCTTGCCGGGCGGCTGCATAATGGGGCTTATCGGCGAAAACGGCGCGGGCAAGAGCACGACCATCCGCCTGATACTCGACATGATAAAGCCCGACGCGGGCAGTATAAAGCTCTTTGGCCGCCCGAACTCCGAGCGCGCGCTCAAGGAGGACATTGGAGTTGTGCTCGACGAAGTAGGCTTCCCCGACTGCCTGACCGCCGCGCAGGCAAACAAGGTTCTGCGCAAGGCGTACAAGAACTGGGACGAGGACGCGTTTTTCGGATACCTGAAAAAGCTGAGCATCCCCGAAAGCAAGCCCTTCGGCGATTTCTCGCGCGGGATGAAAATGAAGCTCGGCATCGCGGCGGCGCTGTCGCACAACTCGAAGCTGCTTATCCTCGACGAGGCGACGAGCGGGCTTGACCCCGTCGTGCGCGACGAGGTGGTGGAGCTGTTCTCGGACTTCACGCGCGACGAGGAACACTCCGTTCTGATCTCATCGCACATTGTCAGCGATCTCGAAAAGCTCTGCGACTACATAGCTTTCCTGCACCAAGGCCGCCTTATGCTATGCGAGGAGAAGGATGCGCTGCTGGCCGAATACTGCTTCGCGCGCGGTACAGCGGCGGAACTGGACGCGATAGACCGCGGCAGCATGATTGGCCGCCGCGACGGGCGCTATGGCAGTGAGGCCATAATCCGGCGCGCCGCGGCTCCGGCTGGGCTGAGTCTCAGTCCGGTGAGCATCGAGGATCTGTTCATATTCATGGTCAAGGAGGGCGGCAGGCAATGAGCGCACTGATTTTGAAAGACCTTTACATTATGAAAAAATACTGCCGTTCGGTGCTGTTGATGGTGGTGATATTCTGGGGCGCGTCGATATTCGCCGATTCTGGGAACCTATTCTGGACATTTTTCCCCGTGATAGTCGGCTCGGTCACACCGGCGACGCTGCTGTCATATGACGAAAAGTTCCGCTGGAACCAGTATTGCGATACGATGCCGATAAGCCGCGCTGCCGTTGTGGCGGAGAAATATGTGCTGACTGCGGCGACGGTGCTGCTGCTCACAGCGGGTTCTGTCGCCGTGCAGCTGATGGCATCCGGCAGGACGGGCGAAGCGCCGGACGATCTCGGCCTAATTGCGGCGCTGACCTTCACCGTCGGTCTGCTGCCGCCGTGCGTCATGCTGCCCGCAGTGTATAAGTTCGGCATGGAGAAGGGGCGCATCGTGTACTATTCCTGCATCGGCGCCGCCTGCGCGATACCGTTCGCGCTGCCATCTAACGCGCTGGACGGTGGTATGAGCACCGCGTCGGTGTTCTTGCTGCCGGTCATCGCGGCGGCGCTGTTCGCCGTGTCGTGGGCGATATCCACGGCGGTGTATGGGAAAAAGAGTCTGTGAAAACCATGGGAGATTCATTGATGAACGAGATAATAAAGGCGCTCGAAGCGAAATATCATCCGCTGGGCATAATAGTATACGGGTCGTACGCGGATGGTACAAACAACCTTAATAGCGATTTCGACGCGCTGCTTCTGACCAACGGTAGTTCAGAGCTGCACGACAGTTCCGTAATGCCCGGCGTTGAACTTGATGTTTGGATATATCCGCGAGCCAAAATTGAAGCCCCTCACGATGCCTATGAATTTCTGCAAATTTGGGACGGTATCATTATCTCCGATAAAACAGGGCTTCTTTCGCGCCTGCAAGCGGAAGTCCGCGAGTACATACATAGCACGGCAGCAAAAGGGCGGGAGGAGAACCTCCAAAATCTCAACTGGTGCAGGAAGATGCTGGTGCGAACAGAACGCGGAGATTTTGAAGGGCGATACCGCCGATGCTGGCTGCTGACTGACAGCTTGGAGATTTACTGCAACATCGTCGGCGAATACTTCTTCGGCGCTAAAAAGGCACTGCGATATATGCAGCAGCACGCCCCTGATGCAGCCGCGGCATACGACGCGGCACTCAGCAGTCCCACATACGAAAACCTGCACCGATGGATAGAGATTCTGGAAAAGAACTTCGCCACCCGTTTTCCAGATAACTAACCAACACCCCCAATGCGGAGATTTCTCCGCATTGGGGGCGTCTCATTATCCGGTCATTTCTCAAGCACGCGCAGGAACTGTTTTGTCCGCTCCTCCTGCGTCTCGTGGAACACCTGCCGCGGCGTACCCTGCTCGACTATCGTGCCGCCGTCCATGAAGATCACGCGGTCGGACACGGCCTCGGCAAAGCTCATCTCGTGCGTGACGATGACCATCGTCATCTTCTCCGCCGCGAGCTGCTTTATGACGTTCAGCACCTCGCCGGTCAGCTCCGGGTCTAGCGCGGACGTCGGCTCGTCGAAGAACAGCACTTCGGGCTTGAGCGCGAGCGCGCGCGCAATGGCGACGCGCTGCTGCTGGCCGCCGGAGAGCTGGTGCGGATAGTAATCCAGCTTGTCCGCAAGGCCGACGCGGGCAAGCAGCTCCTCGCTCTTCGCGCGGAGCTCGGCGTATATCGCCTTCTTGTTCACGCGGAAATCCGGCCGCTCCTTGGCCTGAAGCCGCGGCGCGAGCATGACGTTTTCCAACGCCGTATACTGCGGGAACAGATTGAAGTTCTGGAAAACCAGCCCGAAGTGCAGGCGATTGCGGCGTATATCCGCGTCGCTCAGCGTTTTCCCGCTCCCGGAATCAAACAGCGTCTCGCCGTTGACGGAGATGCTGCCGCTGTCGGGCAGGCCGAGGAAATTCATGCAGCGCAGCAGCGTGGTCTTGCCGCCGCCGGAGGGGCCGATGACGGACAGCGTCTCGCCCTGCTCCAGCGAGAAGCTGATGCCCCGCAGAACCTGCAATGATTCGAAGCTCTTATATAAATCTTTTACCTCAAGCAGCGCCATGTCCGCACCTCACACCTTGAAATAGTCCAGCTTTTTCTCCAGCTTGCCCAGCAACACCGTCAGTATGCCGCTGAACAGCAGGTAGTAAACGCCGGTGAAAAACAGCGGCCAGATAATGCCCTGCTTGATGAACCGCTCGCCGTTCCACATGATCTCGTACACCGCGATAACGCGCACGAGCGAGGTGTCCTTGACAAGCGTGATGACCTCGTTGCCGATGGGCGGGACAATGCGCTTTATGACCTGCATCAATGTGACCTTGAAGAATATCTGCCCCTTGGTCATGCCCAGAACCTGCCCCGCCTCGTTCTGCCCCTTGGGGACGCCCTCGATGCCGCCGCGGAATATCTCCGAAAAATAGCAGGCATAGTTGAAAATGAACGTGACGATGGCCGCGACGAAGCGCCCGCCGCTGCCGCTGCCCCACCAGTTGTTTCCGAGGAGCATACCCGGCCCGTAATATATAATAAGAAGCTGGAGCATCAGCGGCGTGCCGCGCACTATCCACACGATGAGCTTCACCGGGTATTGCAGCAGCTTAAGCCGGTTCATGGAGCCGAGCGATATCAGCAGCCCAAGCGGAATGGCTCCGGCCAGCGTCAGCGCGAATATTTCAAGCGATTTCAGAAAACCCTGATTCAGGGACGACAGAACTGTTTGGAACATATCAGACCTCGGTTAAAATATTTGGGCAAGCCAAGCGCCCCTTTTGGGGGCGCTTGGAAAATCGCCGGTATTACTTTGCTATGACGGACTCCTGTACGCCGTACTGGTTGGCTATCTCCATGACGTCGCCGTCCGCGTACGCGGCCTTGTAGAACTCGTTGAACTTAGCCGCGAGGTCGCTTCCGGAGCGGAAGCCGACGCCGTACTCTTCACTGGTGAGAGCGACGGTGTAGGTAAGGTCAGGGTAGCTGGTGCCGTCGCCGATCATCGCGCCGGCCATCAGCAGGTCGATGATGCAGGCGTCGGATGTGCCGGCGGAGACCTCCATCAGTGCGTCAGCCTGAGTCAACACCGCGGTGTAGCTCAGTCCGGCCTCGGTCGCGGCGGCTTCACCGGCGGAACCGGATTCGACCGCGAAGTTCAGCTCCTTTAGGCTTTCAACGTCCTGATACTTGTCGGCAACATCCTTGTTCACAACGACGACCTGCGCGTTGTTGCAGTAGGCTTCGCCGCAGCTCATGGTCTTGGTGACCTCGTCGGTCAGGGTCATGCCGTTCCAGACGCAGTCGATGCTCTTGGCGTTCAGCTCAAGCACCTTGTTATCCCAGTTTATCTCGACAAACTCCGCCTTGACTCCCAGATACTCGGCGAAAGCCTTGGCCATATCCGCGTCAAAGCCGATCCACTCACCTGACTCGTCCTGATAGTCCATCGGCGCGAAATCGGTTATGCCGACGATAAGCGTCCCCTTGTCCTGAACGTACTTCATGTCGCTGTCGGTGACGGAATCCTTTGCGCCGCAGGCGCACAGCGCGAGCATCATTATAACAGTAAGAGTAATGGCAATTATCTTTTTCATTTTGTGCAGTCTCCTTTGCTTCAGCATGGTAATATAATATCACATTAGCGTAATAAAGCAAGAGTTTTCTTCGCGCCGGGCTGTGCATTTTTTGCACAGCGTTTTCGGCAAAAATGTTAGACGTGGCTATTTAATTCCTACTGAGTTTATGGTAAATTAAAGCCGTAGGAATTAAAGGAGACTTTTATAATGAATGTTACAAGCAAAGGCCGTTATGCGCTCATGGTAATGATCGACCTCGCCCAGCACCCGGACGACGGCTTCATATCGCTCAAGACCATCGCCGACCGGCAGGGCATTTCGATGAAGTATCTTGAGATGATAGTCGGCAGCCTGAAGAAGGCGGAGCTTGTGGACAGCGTCCGCGGCAAGGAGGGCGGCTATAAGCTCATCCGTGCGCCGGAGGAGTACACCATCGGCATGATCCTGCGCTGCATTGAGGACAATCTCGCCCCCGTCTCCTGCATCAAGTTCGGCAGCATCACCTGCGACCACGCCAGCAGCTGCCTGACCGTTCCGATGTGGAAGGAGCTGGACGACATCACGAACGCCTACCTCGACACCGTCAGTCTCTCCGATCTTCTCACCGGCGAGAAATGGCGCGGGAATAAAAACGTTGACAAAAGCTGAAGCTATGATATAATTCCTATCAGAATGATAGGAGATTTAAAAATCCTTGATACAGCATAGAAAGGAAAGAAAACCATGTTCGTATATGCCGACAACGCAGCCACTACCTGCGTCAGCAAGACCGCGCGCGAGGCGATGATGCCCTACCTCACCGAGAGATACGGCAACCCCTCCAGCCTGTACGCCTTCGCACAGATAGTCACCGAGGATCTCGCAAACGCGAGAGCGACCGTTGCCCAGTGCATCAACGCCGAGCCGCGCGAGATATACTTCACCTCCGGCGGCAGCGAGGCGGACAATCAGGCCATAATTTCCGCCGCGAAGCTCGGCGCGAAGAAGGGCAAGAAGCACATCATCTCTACCAAGTTTGAGCATCATGCCGTGCTGCACACGCTCAAGAAGCTCGAAAAAGAGGGCTGGGAAGTCACTCTGCTGGACGTCCATGAGGACGGCGTCGTCCGCGTCGACGAGCTGCGCGACGCTATCCGCGAGGATACATGTCTTGTCACCGTGATGTTCGCCAACAACGAGATCGGCACCGTACAGCCCATCACCGAGATCGGCGCTGTCTGCCGTGAGCGCGGCGTTCCGTTCCACACTGATGCCGTTCAGGCCGCGGGGCACATGCCCATCGACGTCAAAGCCATGAATATCGACATGCTCTCGATGTCCGGTCATAAGTTCCACGCGCCGAAGGGCGTGGGCGTTCTGTACGTCAAGCGCAATATCCCCCTGTTGTCCCTCATCGAGGGCGGCGCGCAGGAGCGCGGCAAGCGCGCCGGCACCGAGAACATGGCTGGTATAGTCGCTCTGGCCGCGGCGCTCAAGGAGTCCTGCGACAATATGGAGGCCAACACCGCCAAGATCATCCCCATGCGCGACAAGCTGTTTGCGGAGCTGTCGAAAATTCCCCACAGCAAGATAAACGGCAGCCTTGAGCATCACGTTCCCGGCACGGTCAATATGTGCTTTGAGGGCATCGAGGGCGAGAGTCTGCTGCTGATGCTCGACAATAACGGTATCTGCGCCTCTTCCGGCAGCGCATGCACTTCCGGCTCGCTCGACCCCAGCCATGTGCTGCTGTCGCTCGGTCTGCCGCATGAGATAGCGCACGGCTCGCTCCGCCTGTCCATCGGCGAATACAACACCATGGAGGAGATCGATCATATCATCAAGGTCGTCCCCGAAGTCGTCGAGTACCTGCGCAACATGTCCCCCGTGTGGGACGAGCTCGAAAAGGGTCAGCGCCCGCATCTGATATAATAAAAGCTACCGATTTATAAATAGGAGGAACTAATTATGGCACTTTACAGCGATAAGGTTATGGATCATTTCCAGCATCCCCGCAATGTCGGCAAGCTCGACGACGCTGACGGTATCGGCGAGGTCGGCAATGCCAAGTGCGGCGACATCATGCGCATGTATATAAAGGTCAAGGACGATGTCATCACCGACTGCAAGTTCAACACCTTCGGCTGCGGCAGCGCGATCGCTACCAGCTCCATGGCGACTGAGCTTATCAAGGGCAAGCCCATCAGCGAGGCGCTGGAGCTGTCCAATAAGGCCGTCGTTGAGGCGCTGGACGGTCTGCCCGCCCACAAGATCCACTGTTCCGTGCTGGCGGAGGAAGCTGTCCGCGCCGCCGTCAAGGATTATTATGACCGCAACGGCATCGCCTACGATCCGGAGAAGTTCCAGATTCACGACTGCGAGCACTGCCACGACGAATGATCTGAGCGGCACCTGATTTTGTTACATCTTTTATCCCCTCATTATCCCCCATTCTGAACCTTCAGAATGGGGGATAAACGCATGTTTGGGACGTATTTGATGCGCCCGCGCCCTTGGCTCCCATTTTAGGTAGCGAAGCGGCGGCGCGGTAGTGAATGACATGCCGGGGGCATGTCAGAGCCGCGCCGTGACCGAGCCGCAGCGAGACGCTGGCGCGTCAGCGCCTGAGGGGTCGCCATAGTAGTGCCCAGAGCGGATGCCAAAAGAAAGAGCGTATGAAAATCACATCGTAGGGGACAGCCGCTGTGCCGTCCCGCGGTCGTTACCGCGCTCTTTCTTTTCCCTAATGGCAGTCTCTACACACCGGCGACCCCTTCGGCACTTCGTGCCACTTCCCCCAAAAGGGGCAGCGCTTCGCGGCAAAGGTTCCGCACCGGCGCAACGTAGATGTGCCGCACCCCTCAGCGCCCCGGTCACCGTACCGCCCCCCTTGGCGTCCCTTCTAGGGGAGTTGGCGGCCATTGGCCGCCTGAGGGGTCGCCAGACTCGGTCTACTGCCATTAGGGAAAAGAAAAGGCAGGGTATAGAAAAGTCCTGTCATTGCGAGACCGGTTCGCAAACTGGCTGTGGCAATCCGCATCCCCTATGCACCGCAAACGGAATACACATTATGCCGGAAGGGAGCGGATTGCCGCGTCGCTCCGCTCCTCGCAATGACAGGGTGGTTTTGACTGGGCGCGCCGATTTTGACGCTTAATGCAAAACGTAGAATTTTCTCTCCATCAGTCGCTCCGCGACGGCTCCCTCGTCAGAGGGAGCCACAGTACCGCACATAGTCCTCCCCACAATACCGCTCCCCCTTCAAAATTTTTCGGAAAAATAAAGGGAAATATTTTTTTGCGTCGTATAAGAGAATCAGACGGGTTAATTACCCCAAAACGACACAAAGGTGGTGCTGCAATGTCCTGTCCCAGAGAAGAACGAGAACGCGCCGAGCATTACATAATCGGCCCATATGGCCTTCTGTCCGAAAATTCGCGCGGACGCCTTACGCCCGAAGACGAGTGCTGCATCCGCACCTGCTTTCAGCGGGATATCGACCGTATCACCCACTCCAAATCCTTCCGCCGCCTCAAGCACAAGACGCAAGTCTTTCTCCAGCCGGAGGGCGACCACTACCGCACGCGCCTGACCCACACGCTGGAGGTCAGCCGCCTTGCGCGCACCGTCGCGCGGGCGCTCGCGCTCAACGAGGATCTGGCCGAGGCGATAGCGCTGGGGCACGATCTGGGGCACACCCCCTTCGGCCACGCCGGAGAGCGCGCGCTGGCGAAGATATACCCCGGCGGCTTCAAGCACTATGAGCAGAGCCTGCGCGTCGTCGACATCCTTGAGCGCGACGGCCGCGGCCTGAACCTCTGCTACGAGACGCGCATGGGCATCCTGCACCACACTCACGGCGCGCCGGACGACACGCCGGAGGCCGTCGCCGTGCGCCTGTGCGACCGCATCGCCTACGTCAACCACGACCTTGACGACTCGATCCGCGCCGGGATACTCACCGACGCCGACGTGCCGGAGCTTATCCGCAAAAACTGCGGCGAGCGCAACAGCGAGCGCATCAATTCCATGCTGACCGACCTCATCGAAAACAGTGCGGACGGCGTGCTGAAAATGTCGGACAAGATGCAGAAAACCTTTGACTTTTTCCACGCCTTCATGTATTCTGACGTCTACACGAATCCGTGCGCCAAGAGCGAAGAGAGCAAGGTCGAGGGTATCCTCAGCCGCCTCTACGACTACTACACCGCGCACCCCGACGCGCTGCCGGAGGATTTCCGCGGCATCATCGAGCGCGAGGGCACGGAGCGCGCCGCAACGGACTACATATCCGGCATGACCGACGGCTACGCCATGGAGAAATACGGCGAGCTGTTCATCCCCTTCGCGTGGACGGTCAAATAACAACGCATACTACATATCGGAGGTGAGCGCATGGCCTTTTCCGAAAGCTTTCTCACCGAGCTTGTGGAGCGCAACGACATAGTGGACGTCGTGTCCGGCTATGTGCGGCTGAGCAAGAAGAGCGGGTCGAACATGTTCGGCCTCTGCCCGTTCCACAGCGAGAAGACGCCTTCGTTCTCCGTCTCCCCGGACAAGCAGATATACCATTGCTTTGGCTGCGGCAAGGGCGGCGGAGTCATAAATTTCATAATGGAGATAGAAAACCTCGGCTTCCGCGACGCGGTGGAGTTTCTTGCCCGCCGCGCGGGTATGCAGATGCCTGAGGAGGAAAACGACAAGGAAAGCCAGAAACGCGCGCGTATGCTGGCGCTGAACAAGGACGCGGCGCACTTTTTCTACGAGCAGCTCTATTCCCCCGCCGGCAGGCCGGGACTTGAGTACATGCAGGGGCGGCGCATCGGCCGCGCGGCGGCGACGAATTTCGGCCTCGGCTTCGCGCCCGACACTTGGGATAGCCTGCGAAACGCGATGAAAGCCAAGGGCTACACGGATTTTGAGCTGTTCGACGCGGGGCTTGTCCGCAAGGGCAAAAGCGGCGGATTTTACGACACCTTCCGCAGCCGCCTGATGTTCCCGGTCATCGACGTGCGCGGCAACGTCATCGGCTTCTCCGGGCGCATAATCGGCGACGGCGAGCCGAAATATATGAACAGCCCCGAAACGCTTGTATTCAACAAAAGCCGTAACCTTTTCGCGCTTAATCTGGCTAAAAAATCAAAAAGCGGATATATAATCTTATCTGAGGGCAATATAGACGTAGTTTCGCTGCATCAGGCGGGCTTCGACTCGGCAGTCGCCTCGCTCGGCACATCGCTTACGCCGGAGCAGGCGCGGCTGATCTCGCGCTACAAAAGCGAGGTCATCATCGCCTACGATAACGACGGCGCGGGCATCAAGGCCGCACAGCGCGCCATCGGCATCCTCGAAAAGCTTGACCTCAAGGTCAAGGTTCTGCGCATGAGCGGCGCGAAGGACCCGGACGAATTTATAAAGCTCAAGGGCGCGGACGCGTTCCGCAACCTGCTTGAAGGCTCTGAGGATCAGGTGGACTACCGGCTGCACGCGGTCACGGCGAAATACGACCTGAGCATCGACGAGCAGAAGGTGGAATTTCTGAAGGAAGCAACGGAGCTTGTCGCGCGGCTGCCCGGCGCGGTCGAGCGGCAGGTGTACGCGATGCGCGTCGCCTCGCTCTCCGGCGTGGCGGCGGACGCCGTGACGGCTGAGGTTGAGCGGCGGCGGAAGCGGCTTCTGAGCGGCGCGCGCCGCGCGAATGCCCGCGAGCAGAGCCGCCCTGAGCGGCAGACACAGCCCGTCGAGAAGGAATTCCGATACGAAAACCCCGGCTCCGCAACCGCCGAGGAGGGCGTGATACGTCTGCTGTACCTCGAGCCGGAGCTTGCGAACATGCCGGAGCTGCCCCCGCCGGAGCGTTTCTCCGCGCCGGTGCTCGGCAGAATATACTCCGCGATACTCGACCGGCTGAGGCGCGGCGACTCCGTCTCCGCCGCCACACTGGGCGACTCGCTGTCGGGCGGCGAGGTGTCGCTGCTGGTCAGCATACTCCAGAAGCCTGAGCTCCTCTCGCAAGGAGAGAGCACCATGCGCGACTACATAAACAAGATAAACAATGAAGCCGAGCTTGCCGCGGGCGGCAGCGATCTGCGCGCGCTGGCAAATAAGCTCAGAGAAAAAAAAGGATATGAGGGATAAGAACATGGCAGAAGAACGCACTTACACCGAAAAAGAGCTTGAAGAAATGGCAAACCTGCTTCTCGCTGACGAGGAACCGGCGCCCGAAGTGAAGCCGAAGAAGAAGGCCGCCGCGAAGGGCAAGAAGGAGCCTGCGCCCGAACAGCCCGTCAAAACCCCTGAGGAGCGTCTGAACGAGCTGGTCGAGAAGGGCAAGAAGAACGGCAAGCTCACCGCGAAGGAGCTTGAATGCCTTGAAGACATGAACCTCGACTCCGAGGTCATCGACAAGTTCTACGACACGCTCGAAGCGAACAACATCGACGTCGACATCTCCGCTGTTGACGCGCTCCCACCGCTCGACGATCTGCCCGACATCGAGAGTCTTGACGAGATCGAAGAGGTCACCGAGGAGGAGATAAACGACACCGATTCCCTCATGGACAGCTTCTCCACCGACGACCCCGTAAGAATGTACCTCAAGGAGATCGGCAAAGTTCCCCTGCTCACTCCGGACGAGGAAATCGCGCTGGCAAAGCGCATGAGCGAGGGCGACGAGGAGGCCAAGCGCCGCATGACCGAAGCCAACCTCCGTCTCGTCGTCTCCATCGCCAAGCGCTACGTCGGGCGCGGTATGCTGTTCCTCGACTTGATTCAGGAGGGCAACCTCGGCCTTATCAAGGCAGTCGAGAAATTTGACCACACCAAGGGCTACAAGTTCTCCACCTACGCCACATGGTGGATACGTCAGGCCATCACCCGCGCCATCGCCGATCAGGCGCGCACCATCCGCATCCCCGTCCACATGGTCGAGACCATCAACAAGACCATCCGCGTCTCCCGTCAGCTGCTTCAGGAGCTGGGGCACGACCCCAGCGCCGAGGAGATAGCCGCGGAGATGAACATGCCCGTCGAGAAGGTGCGCGACATTCTCAAGATCGCGCAGGAGCCTGTCTCCCTCGAAACGCCTATCGGCGAGGAGGAGGACTCCCACCTCGGCGACTTCATCCCCGACGAGGACGCGTCCGAGCCGAGCGAAGCCGCAAGCTTCTCCCTGCTGCGCGAGCAGCTTGAAGAGGTGCTGGACACGCTGGCGCCCCGCGAGAAGAAGGTGCTGGAGCTGCGCTTCGGTATTGTCGACGGCCGCACCCGCACTCTTGAGGAGGTCGGCAAGGAGTTCAACGTCACGCGTGAGCGTATCCGCCAGATCGAGGCCAAGGCTCTGCGCAAACTGCGTCACCCCAGCCGCTCCAAGAAGCTCAGAGATTTCCTGAATTGAGCCATGAAATACGATTTTACAACGATCCTTGACCGCGCGGGGCGTGATTCTCTGGCCGCCGACGCCGTCCCCTTCGACGTGCAGCCCGATCCCGGTGTCAGGAAGATCCCGATGTGGGTCGCGGACATGAGCTTTCCCGCCGCGCCGCCGATAATCGAAGCGATAGAGAAGCGGCTGGAGATGCCGAACTTCGGCTATTTCTCCCTGCCGGACAGCTATTTTGACAGCATCATCTCGTGGCAGCAGCGCCGCAACGGCGTCACGAAGCTCTCGCGCGAGCATATCGGCTATGAAAACGGCGTCCTCGGCGGCGTAAGCTCCGCCGTGCAGGCGCTGACCGCACCGGGCGAAAAGATCCTCGTCCACTCCCCGACCTACGTGGGCTTCACGCACACGATGGCCGACAACGGGCGCGTGCTCGTTCACAGCCCGCTCGTGCGCGACGAAAACGGCGTCTGGCGCATGGACTATGCCGACATGGACGCCAAGCTCAAGCGGCACCGCATCCACCTCGCCATTCTCTGCTCGCCGCACAATCCCTGCGGCCGCGTGTGGGAGCGTTGGGAGCTTGAACGCGCGATGGAGGTCTTCGCCGCGAACGACTGCCTCGTGATATCCGACGAGATATGGTCGGACATCATCATGCCGGGACACAAGCATATCCCGACACAGTCCGTCTCCGCGGACGCGCGCGAGCGCACGATGGCGTTCTACGCGCCGAGCAAGACTTTCTCCCTCGCGGGGCTTATCGGCAGCTACCACATTATTTATAATACATACCTGCGCGACCGCGTCGTGCGGCAGAGTGAGGTCAGCCATTATAACGACTGCAACGTGCTCTCGCTGCACGCGCTGCTCGGCGCGTACAGCCCCGCGGGCGAAGAATGGGCGGACGAGATGTGCCGCGTCATCGACGCGAACCACGAATACGCCTGCAATTTCATCCGCGACAACTTCAAAGGCGTCCGCGTGATGCGCCCGGAGGGGACGTATATGCTCTATCTCGACTGCGCCGACTGGTGCCGCGAGCACGGCGTCACGATACACGAGCTTCAGGAGCGCGGCGTCCGCGCCGGTGTGATCTGGCAGGACGGCGAAGCCTTCATGCTCAAGGACACTATCCGCATGAACCTCGCCCTCCCGCACTCGCTGCTCGAAGAAGCAATGCAGAGGCTCAAAGAAAAGGCTTTTGTGTAACAATTGTTTATTAACGAATATGCTCCCCCGGCAGAGTCATAAGCTCTGTCGGGGGAGCATGTTTCATCCTACGATATTCTATACCAGTTAACTGCCTTCCAAGCGAGGCCGATCCTCACAAGCCGTACTTCAAAGGTCATCCTATCGCTGTCATCTTAGCCGTCAATATGAAGCTTCACGGTTACGAGCTTGGCCGCTTTGACCCGTCCCTCGTCGATGTCCTGCATGTCAAGCGTTTCGGCAATGACTTCATCGTCAAGAAGCTTGCCTACACGGACATCCTTCTCTTTTGAAACACGAGTAGTCATCTTATATTCGCCATATTCATCATACAGGGTATCGTCGCGTTCTGTCTTCATATAGTTATAGTAGTCAGACATGCTTGAAAAGTCTTCGCCATGCCAGTAGCTCTGTTCTTCAAGCCATTCCTGCTCATCCATATCCCCAAAACGATAATATTTTCCTCCGACACGTACAATGTCTTCAACCTTATCATCAAACTCGTACCTCGCTTTAACATAGCGCCGGGCGACGGATGCGGGGCTATTATAGGATATCACCCCGCAGACGACGCCGATAACCACTATCACGCCCAGAATAACGGCGATAGTCTTCTTGCGGTTCTCGCGGCTGAACAGCACTTTCAGGTTCTCGACCGTGAAAAACGCCTTTATCCTCTCGCCAACGCCGGGTTTCTTTTCCGCCGTCGCGCCCCCCTGCTCCGGATGTTCACCAGATAAGATCTTCTCGTTTTCGTCCATTTTTCTTCTCCTTCTCTGTAAATTATCGGAACTCCGTGGACTCAGTATACCAGCCAGCATCAAGTAAGTTAAGATGTTTTATATATAGTATTGGTTGATGTTTTAAAGCCGCACTATCACTCATACTATATGCTGAGGTGATGGTATATGTATATGCGGATAAGGAAGGCGCGGGAGGACATGGGTTACACGCGCGAAAAGTTCGCGGAGCTGCTGGACGTAAGCGTCTCATACATGGCCGAGGTCGAGCGCGGCAGGACTGGCATATCGGTCAAGATGCTGATAAAGATATGCGACGTGCTCGGACTCTCTGCCGACTATGTTCTCTTCGGGGAACAGCGCGGGCAGGACGCCGAGCGGCTCGACCGGCTCAACCGCATCGACGGCAGGTATCTCCCCCTGCTCGACAGCGTGATCGCGGAGCTGCTGGCGCTCAGCGGCAGGGAATAAAAAATCACACCTATGGTATCCGGCAGGACGCCATAGGTGTGATTTACTTATCTTCACTTTTTCTTTTTATTGAACAAGCCGGTTTTCAGCGTGTCGGCCTCGCCGGTCGTCGCGGCGAACTGACGCAGCAACTCTTTCTGCGCGCTCGTCAGATTCTTCGGCACCGCTATGCGTATCGTGACGAACTGGTCGCCGCGCCCGCTGCCGCGCAGGTACGGAATACCCTTGCCGCGCATACGGAACACCGCGTCCGGCTGCGTCCCCTCAGGGATGGTAAGCTTGACCTTGCCGTCCAGCGTCGGCACCTCTATCTCCGCGCCGAGCGCCGCCTGCGCGTAGCTTATCTCCTGCTCCAGCAGAACGGAGCTGCCGTCGCGCTCGAATCTCGCGTGCGGGCGGACGATTATGGTGACGAGCATGTCGCCCTGCGGGCCGCCGTTCGCACCGGAATTGCCCTGTCCGCGCAGGGATATGGTCTGCCCGTCGTCTATACCTGCGGGGACGCTGACGCTTATCTTATGCTGCTTGCGGATAATGCCCATGCCGCGGCAGGTGGGGCAGGGCTGATGGATTATCTTGCCCGTGCCTCTGCACTTCGAGCACGGCGCGGTCGACTGCGCCATACCGAAGGGAGTGCGCTGCGTCGTGCGGACGCTGCCGGTGCCCTTGCAGTCGGGGCAGACCTCAGGCGTCGTCCCCGGCGCGCAGCCGTTGCCCTTGCAGTCCGGGCACTGCTCGACGCGGCCTACGGTGACTTCCTTCTTGCAGCCGAAGGCGGCCTCCTCGAAGCTGACGTTGAGCTGAACGCGTATGTTGTCGCCCTTGCGCGGCGCGTTCGGGTTGCGGCTCGCGCCGCCGCCGAAGCCGAATATGTCTCCGAATATATCGCCAAGGTCGCCGAAATCGCTGAAGCCGCCAAAGCCGCCGAAGCCTGCGCCGCCGCCGAAGCCCGCGCTGGGATCAAAGGCCGCGTGGCCGTACTGGTCATACTTCGCGCGCTTATCGTCGTCCGACAGCACCTCGTACGCCTCGTTGACCTCCTTGAACCGCTCCTCACAGGCTTTATCGCCCGGATGGAGGTCGGGGTGGTTCTCCTTGGCAAGTCTGCGGTATGCCTTTTTTATCTCATCTGCCGTGGCGCCCTTTTGCAGGCCGAGCACCTCGTAGTAATCTCGTTTTTCTGCCATATCTTGGACTCCTAATTACGCACCATTGAGGCGGGGATAATTCCTCGCCTCAATGGGTTATTTCGCCGGGGGAAGATTACTTCTTGTCGTCGTCAACTACGGTGTAGTCCGCGTCGTAGTAATCCTGACCGTTGCCGCTGGTGCCGCCCTGTGCGCCGCCTGCTGCCTGATTCGGGTCGAAGCCTGCGCCCTGTGCGCCGCCTGCCGCCTGATACATCTTCTCGCTGACCTTGTAGAAGGCCTGAGTCAGTTCCTCAGTTGCGGCCTTGATGGCTGCGGTGTCGGTGCCGGTCAGTGCGGTCTTGAGCGCGGTGAGCTTGCTCTCGACTTCGCTCTTGTCGGCGGCGTCGAGCTTGTCGCCCATCTCGTTGAGGGTCTTTTCGGTCTGGTAGACCATCTGGTCGCCCTGATTGCGGACGTCGATCTCTTCCTTGCGCTTTGCGTCCTCAGCAGCGTACATCTCGGCCTCCTTGACGGCCTTGTCGATGTCTTCCTTGGACATGTTGGTGGAGGAGGTGATGGTGATATGCTGCTCCTTGCCGGTGCCGAGATCCTTTGCGGAGACGTTCACGATGCCGTTCGCGTCGATATCAAAGGTGACTTCGATCTGAGGTACGCCGCGGCGAGCCGGGGCGATGCCGTCCAGATGGAAGCGGCCGAGGCTCTTATTGTAAGCCGCCATCTCGCGCTCGCCCTGAAGGACGTTGACCTCAACGGAGGTCTGGTTGTCAGCGGCGGTGGAGAACACCTGGCTCTTCTTGGTGGGGATGGTGGTGTTGCGCTCGATGAGCTTGGTGCACACGCCGCCGAGAGTCTCGATGCCGAGGGACAGCGGAGTGACGTCCAGCAGGAGGATGCCCTCGACGTCGCCGCCGAGAACGCCGCCCTGAATGGCCGCGCCGATAGCGACGCACTCATCGGGATTGATGCCCTTGAAGCCTTCCTTGCCGATCAGGGTCTTGACCATCTCCTGAACTGCGGGGATACGGCTGGAGCCGCCGACCAGCAGAACCTTGGAGATATCGCTGGGCTTCAGGCCGGAGTCGGACAGAGCCTGCTTCACGGGGCCGACGGTCTTTTCGACGAGGTGATGAGTCAGCTCGTTGAACTTTGCACGGGTCAGGGTCACGTCGAGGTGCTTCGGGCCGGTAGCGTCGGCGGTGATGTACGGGAGGTTGATGTTAGAGGTGGTCACGCCGGACAGCTCGACCTTCGCCTTCTCGGCAGCCTCACGCAGACGCTGCATTGCGACCTTATCGGTGCTCAGGTCGATGCCTTCGGTCTTCTTGAACTCGTCAACGAGGTACTTGGTGATGCATGCGTCGAAGTCATCGCCGCCCAGACGGTTGTTGCCCGCGGTGGCCAGAACTTCGATGACGCCGTCGCCGATCTCCAGCACGGACACGTCGAAGGTGCCGCCGCCGAGGTCGTAGACCATGATCTTCTGATCGGCCTTTTCCTTATCCAGACCGTAGGCCAGAGCGGCCGCGGTCGGCTCGTTGATTATACGCTTGACGTCGAGGCCGGCGATACGGCCTGCGTCCTTGGTCGCCTGACGCTGTGCGTCAGTGAAGTATGCGGGGACGGTGATGACGGCTTCGGTCACGGTCTGGCCGAGGTAAGCCTCAGCGTCGGACTTCAGCTTCTGCAGAACCATTGCGGAAATCTCCTGCGGGGTGTATGCCTTGTTGTCTATATTCACCTTGTAATCGGAGCCCATCTCGCGCTTGATGGAGGAGATGGTGCGATCGGGGTTGGTGATGGCCTGACGCTTTGCTACTTGGCCGACCATACGCTCGCCGGTCTTTGCGAATGCAACGACGGACGGAGTTGTACGTGCGCCTTCAGCGTTGGGGATGACTACTGCCTCGCCGCCTTCCATAACGGCAACACAGCTGTTAGTAGTACCGAGGTCTATGCCAATGATTTTACTCATAATTGATTTCCTCCATTATATAAGAATTAATTTTATACTGAGATTAAATATATAACTTAACAGCTCGCGCTGCTGAGTCCTGATTCAACGTGAAGGCTAGTTCGCAACCTTCACCATGGCGAAGCGGATGACTTTTTCGCCGTATTTGAAGCCTTCCTGAAAGACTTCCACGATCTCGTTCTCGCCCTTTTCCTCGTCGTCCACATGCATCACTGCGTTGTGGAGGCTGGGGTCGAACTTCTGGCCAAGGCTCTCGATGCGGCTCACGCCGAGCTTTTCGAGCGTGGTGTTAAACTGATTCATTATCATCTCAACGCCCTTGCGGTAAGCCTCGTCCTCCGTGCTCTGCGCCAGTGCGCGAACCAGATTGTCATACACGGGAAGGAACTTCGAGACGGTGTCGGACTTGATGTCGCCGTACAGCCCCTCTTTTTCCTTCTGGCTGCGCTTGCGGTAGTTGTCATACTCGGCCATCAGGCGGAGATACTTGTCGTTCGCGGTCTTGAGCTCGTCGGCCTGAGAGGGTTTCTTCTCTTCCTTCTTTTCGGCCTTTTTCTCGTCCTTTTTGGACTTCTTGTCCTTTGCCTCGTCCTTCGTTTCCTCCGGAGCTTCGGCGGACTTGGTCTCTTCCTTGACCTCTTCTTTTACTTCCTGCTCCTGCTGGGGAGCGGTCTTCTTTTCGTCCTTATTATCTGCCATTCGGATCATCTCCCTTAATTATCAGCTTGTTATGCATTCCCTCCGGCGGGGCTTCTCCCCCGCCAAGCCGCTTGGACAAGCCCGCGGCGAGGAAACTGAGCTTCGCGGCCACTGCGGAATAATCCATCCTCGTCGGCCCGACGACGCCGATAAGACCTCGCGTGTTGTCGCCCGCGTCATAGCTTGCGATGACCACGCTTGAGTCCTTCAGCTCTTCGGCCACATTTTCCGGTCCGATGAGGACTCGCACCTCGTCGGTTCCGCCCATGCTCTCGCTGGGGGGGAGGATGTATCCGCCGCCGGACAGATAGCTCATCAGGCGATGTGCCTTGTCCGGGTCGCGGAACTCCGGCTGACTCAGCAGCCGGTTCTCGCCGGAGATGTAAGCCGAGGGGGTGTTGGCCTCGGTCAGGACTTCTATCGCAAACGCTGCTATCACGCTTGCAAGCCCCATTGTATCGTCCGCGGCGCGCTCGGTCGAGCTTATCAGTAGCGGGGTTATCTGGTCGGCGGTGATACCGGTGAAGCTGGCGTTGAAGAGCGTCGCCAGCTTCTGCACCATGCTCTGGTCAACGGAGATGGGCAGATGCACCAGACGGTTTTTGACGCTGTTGCTGCTGAGCATCACAACGATTATGAAGGTGTTCGCGTCAACATATATCAAGTCGAACCTGCGGATCGTCACCGCGGTCTGACTTGTCAGCGCCAGCGCGGGGAGGTCGGTAAGCTGGGAAACAAGCTTGCTCACGTCGCTTATCGCGTCGTCGAGCTGCTGCATCTTCTGGTTCATTCGGCGGTTCATTTCCTCCGTCTCTTCCAGAGAGAGCTTCTGTTTTTCCATCAGCTCGTTGACGTACATCCGGTAGCCAAGCGGGGTGGGTACGCGGCCGGCGGAGGTGTGCGGCTGTTCGAGATAGCCCAGCGCCACAAGCTCCGCAAGCTCGTTGCGTATCGTCGCCGAGGAGCAGCCAAGCCCTGCGTGCTGTGCGATGGCCTTGCTGCCGACGGGCTCCGCGGTCTTGATATATTCATCGACCACAGCGGCAAGTATTTTCTTTTTCCTATCGCTTATGACCATTTCAATATCCACCGTTTAGCACTCGCTTTTCCGGACTGTTGGCACTCTTACCTTTCGAGTGCTAATATACCACCCGCGCACGATTCTGTCAATAGCTTCTGCGCCGATGTTTCATAAAATTCACATTTTGTACAATATTATATATAAATTTTTCTCCCGACCCTATGAGCAGAAAAAATAACACCGCATTCCGTTTGGAATGCGGTGTAAGAGATGTTTAAACTGAAAAGTCGTCAATACTATATTGACCTGACGAAACATGGGTTCGATAATTGGGACAACCATGACCATTCGTCCGATTCTTTATAGTTGCTTCCCATTCATTCCCGCATATACTACAACGCCACCAAACCTTTTTCCCGCTTTTAGGGAGGAAAGATTCAGGCATTAATTCTCCATTTTTCTCATAATTCCATTCTTTTACCAGCTCTGGGTATAACGTTTTCAAATCATTTTTTCCGATTTTAGGGACTCTACCACTGCAACACGGGCAGCCTACCCCTTTACTTCTATTATTTGGAGACGCTTCCCATTCATAGCCGCATTTTGGGCATTTCCACCATACATTGGCAAAACGCTTTTCGGTAATATCCGCGGGTGTAAGATTCCCATTTTTTGATGGATGCCACTCTAATGCTAATGCGGGATTTCCTTCTGCTAAGGAGCCACGCTCGCAAACCCTACGCTTGGTAAAAGTTTCACCGCGTTTCTGTTTTGCACACTCTGGACATCCACTTTGCCGTTTGCCACCGCGATGTATGATTGTCGTTTGCCATTCATGGCCGCACGTTGAACATTTCCACCAGACTTTATCATTGGAATTGATGCCGAACATTTCCGGAAGTAAATTGCCGTTTCTTTCGGAATTCCATTCTTTCACAAGGTCCGGTCTCTGAGCTGCAAGTGAATTTTTAATTGGCGAAAGATATTCACGTATTTCATTTGCATCGCGCTCCAAGTCTACTATCACTGCACTGTGGATACGTTGGGAATTTTTGCGCGTCCACATATTTGAGTCGACATCTATTGAATCAATAATTGTCTGGATTGTTAATTGTAATTCTGCTTTGCCCTTTTTGGGGACAGTGTAAACAACATCAGCAACATCTTTCCAATTTTCTTCTGTTCGTTCTTTGACTCGAAATAATGTGATCTCTTTTTCCCTGCAAATATCATATTTTTGCCGTTCTTTTTTGTGCGCTTCTTCAGTATCATGCCACGCTGCACCGTCAAACTCAATCGCTAAATGGATTGACGGCACATAAATATCCAGCTCCATACCATTGTCAAAAATGTCACGGAAACGGTTTATAGCATCGGGGTACAGCTTTTTTACATAAAAAAATATGGCTTGTTCGGCAAATGATGTTTGTCTACGTTTATTGCAAACCGGACAACCAGTATTGCTTGTTACCCTGTCATGTGGAGTAGCTTGCCACTCGTGCCCAAAATTGCAGATCCACCAGATTTTTTTCCCATTTTTCTTTGAAACATCAGACGGTTTTAAACTCCCATTTTTTGTGTGGTGCCATTCTTTAGCCAGTGTTGGATAGCAAGTTGCGAAATCATTAACGCCCGAAACTGTGAGATGTCCAGAACAAACGGGACACCCGAAATTTCGAGATGTTTTTTTACTGATTGCCTGCTGATAGCTATGTCCTTTACTGCATTTCCACCATACTTTTTTCCCAGAACCGCGACTTACTTGCCGAGGACTTATATCATTTTTTTGATAATCCCATTGGTCAAGCAGGTCGGGATTTGTTGTTGCTAAGTCATTATACCCAGAAAAGATACGCCTGTTCAAACATATAGGACAACCTTGACCTTGAGCCTTATCTGCAATACGCATATCGTATTTATGACCCTTCGGACATATCCAACGAACTATTTGGCTACTGTTTATACCAAGAGCATCGGGTGAAAAACCTAATGCGGAGTTACTTTCATAATCCCATTCCCGCATAAGTAATTCGCTCTCGCTCACATATTGTTTAGGTGTTTCTTGCATGATTTATATATCTCCAAAAGACTGATACTTTTTACATGGCAGTGCTATTATAGCATACACCCTTTTAGAGAACAACAACTGTTCACTAAAAGGTGTGTTCATTTTCCTACTGTTTATGTACCGGTCTGAAAAAGGGAAACCCCGCTTCCCAAATGGGAAGCGGGGGCAAAATTATTAAGCTGTGACTTATGCCTTGCGAACCTTGTCCATGTGGCGGGTCAGGTCGAGCATCTTGTTGGAGAAGCCCCACTCGTTGTCGTACCAAGCCATGAGCTTGACAAAGTTGTCGTTCAGAGCGAGGCCGGCCTTCGCGTCGAAGATGGAGGTGTGTGCATCGGTCTTGAAGTCGGAGGAAACGACTTCCTCGTCAACGTACTCCAGAACGCCCTTCATGGAGCCTTCGGAAGCAGCCTTCATTGCCGCGCAGATCTCATCGTAGCTTGCGCTCTTCTCAAGGCGGACAGTCAGGTCAACGATGGAGACGTCGCCGGAGGGGATACGCATGGAGGTGCCGGTCAGCTTGCCCTTCAGTTCGGGGATGACCTTGCCGACTGCCTTTGCAGCGCCGGTGGAGGTGGGGATGATGTTGTTGTAGATGGAGCGGCCGAGTCTCCAGTTCTTCTTGGAGAAGCCGTCAACGACGGACTGGGTGGCGGTGGAGGCGTGAACGGTGGTCATCAGGCCTTCGACGATGCCGAAGTTGTCGTTGAGAACCTTTGCCATAGGAGCAAGGCAGTTGGTGGTGCAGGAAGCGTTGGAAACGAACTGCATGTCGGGGGTGTACTTCTCAAGGTTGACGCCGCAGACGAACATCGGGGTGTCATCCTTTGCAGGGCCGGACATAACGACGACCTTTGCGCCGGCGTCGATATGGGGCTGTGCGGCTTCCTTGGTGAGGAAGCGGCCGGTGCACTCCAGAACGTACTCTACGCCAAGCTCGCCCCAAGGAATAAGAGCGGGATCACGGTACTTGTTATCGGAAAGGACTTTGACCTTCTTGCCGTCAACGACGAGAACGCTCTCTTCGTCGCAGGCCTCGACGGTACCGTCGAAACGGCCGTGGACGGTGTCGTACTTCACGGAATAGGCCAGCTGGCTTGCGGGATGACCGGGAGCGTTGATAGCGACAACCTCGATATCGTCAGACTTGATAGCTGCTCTGAAAGCCAGAGAGCCGATGCGGCCGAAACCATTGATGCCAACTTTGATCATATTAGTATCCTCCATAAATAAATAATAAACAAAAGCCTCATTCAGCGCGGGGATCGTCTCCCCTGCTGACCGTCTAAATTGTAACATAAAATATCAACAAAAATCAATATTTCCACCTATCTATTTTTGCCAAAAAAGTGCTGAAAATTTAGCCTTTTTTCGCCTTTTTTCAAGCTCGATATTGTATATTTTGTCGAGATTTGTTAGAATGGAGTAAACGAGCCGGGCGCATGCCGGCAATTATTCGGAAATAAAACGCCGCATGACGGCAGAACGGAGTTTGCAGCATATGGATCAGATCGCAGAACAGTTCCTCGCGCTAACCAATGAAGCCGCGCTGTATGTAAGGCGCGCAAAAATCGTATCGGCCAGCACGGAGGCAAAGCGCATTTTCGGCAGCGCCTGCGTCGGGCAGAGCGTCCGCTCCGTCATCGGCAGCGAAGCCTCCGGCTCGCAGGCGGCGAACTACATCTCGGAGGTCGGCATCGGCAGCGCGCGGTACGCCGTCCGTGTCGCCCCGATGGGCGAGGGGCAGATCATATTCGTCACGCCGACAAGCACCCGCAAGCCTGTGCTGAACGACACGTTTCTCGGCGCCGCGCGCAGTACGCTGATGAGCATAAACCTCGCGTGCAGCATCGGCCGCAGCCGCGCCGAACAGCTCGGGGACGACGATCTGCTGAAATGCTTCATCAGCGCCACGCGCTCATACTATATCTTTTCCCGCATGTTCGGGAATATTTCGACTCTGCACAGCCTCGCATCCGGCAGCTGCCCGTTCCAGCCCGTTATGCTCGACGTCGCGTGTATGTGCTCGAACATCGTGGACGAGACGCACGAGCTGTTCGGTGAGATAGATTTCAGCCTTAACATGCCCGAACATATCGAGATTTCCGCCGACCGCGAGCTTTTGCAGCAGGCCGTGACCAACGTGATCTCAAACTGCATCGAGCACGCCTCAGGTCTCACGCGGATAAGCATAAGTCTGCTCGACCGGAACGACAGCGTCATCCTCTCCATCGCCGACGACGGCTGCGGAATGCCGCAGGCCGCGATGAACGCCCTGTTCAGGGACGTGGAGCGCAGTCCGGAGCTGATAAACCTCAGCCACGGCGCGGGGCTTGGGCTGGAGCTTGTGCGCGCAGTCGCGGAGAAGCACAACGGCAGCCTGCACATTGAAAGCCGCGAGGATGTGGGCACGACCATACGCATCGCGCTCTCGAAGGGAATTCCGGTCAGCCGCGTCATGCGCTGCGAGCCGGAAGCTTATAAGCTCGGCGCCGCCGCGCTGTATACCGCTTTCGCAAACTGCCTCCCTGAGGACTTCTTCGCTGGGAAATATATGGACTAAGGCGAGCAACGAAGCGCAAAACGCCGTGTCATTCCCCCCCTAAAGGGACTAGGCGGCAAGTCAATGAATCGTGGTATGCCGCCGTCGCGTTGAGCGAAGCGACGTGGGAATCCGTTCTCCTTAAGTGTGCAGCAGAGTTTTGCACGGCAGAGAAAGGATACGGATTGCGAAGCCAGTGACAGCGTTATTTTTGCAGATGCTCTGAAACGTAAAAGAAGCGCCGGAAATTTCCGGCGCTTCTCAGCTTGTCAAAAAAGTCCTGTGAGGACTTTTTTTGACAAGCTTCATCCGCC
>OIXH01001523.1_pt1 | contig 25726 bp, 12 predicted proteins | sample 1587741 | NCBI WGS metagenome assembly OIXH01 (sample SAMEA3888916, study PRJEB22519) | human gut metagenome | biome: human gut; feature: human-associated habitat; material: faeces | place: Denmark | collected 2011 | reverse complement strand
TAAGCGTTGTTGCCATAGCAACTAAAGTCAATAACACACCTAAGTTGTGCTGAATAACCGCAGGCGAACTACTCGTCAAACTATAATTTACCGCGCTCTTTTGCTAAAAAACCTTATTCGTCATAATGCACAAAATCGTAAATGGCGAGTGAGTAAACAAGAGATTGAGCGAGAATTAGAGAGAATAAGAGAGATGTCAAGGGGCTAAATTAATTTTTTAAGAAAAACGCTTGACAAATTTTGAAAATGGTATTATAATAGCAAAGTCGTTTAATTGACGTCCTCGGACGTCTTTTATTATGTAATATGTAAACTGATTAACTATTAAATATATTTAGGAGGTATTCATTACTATGTCAACTTATATGGCTAAAGCTAATGAAATCGAAAAGAAATGGTACATTATCGATGCTGCCGGCAAGCCTCTCGGAAGAGTTGCGGCTCAGGCTGCTACAATCCTCAGAGGTAAGCACCGTCCCGAGTATACACCGGGTGTTGACTGCGGCGAATATGTTATCATAATCAACGCTAAGGACGCTGTTCTTACAGGAAACAAGCTTCTCCAGAAGAAGTGGTACAGACACACAGGCTACATCGGTCACCTTAAGGAAGTATCTTATAAGGATCTGATGGAGAAACGTCCCGAGAAGGCGATGGAGCTCGCTGTAGGCGGTATGCTTCCGCACAACACACTCGGACGCAAGGCTATGAAGAAGCTGAGAATTTACGCAGACGACAAGCACGAACATGCTGCTCAATCTCCGATTGAGTGGACACGCGAGTTTTAAGAAAGGGGACTTAGATAATTATGGCAGATTCAGTACAGTACTACGGAACAGGCAGAAGAAAGAGTTCTGTTGCCAGGGTTAGATTGGTGCCCGGCACAGGTAAGATTACAATAAACAAGAGAGACATTGACGATTACTTTGGTCTTGAAACACTTAAGCTGGTTGTTCGTCAGCCGCTTGACGCAACAAAGACCCTCGGAAAGTTTGATGTTTTGGTTAACGTAAACGGCGGCGGATTCACGGGTCAGGCAGGCGCAATCCGTCACGGTATCTCAAGAGCGCTTCTCGAAGTAGACGAAGAGTTCAGACCGGTACTTAAGGCAGCGGGCTACCTCACACGTGACCCACGTATGAAGGAAAGAAAGAAGTACGGACTCAAAGCCGCAAGACGCGCACCGCAGTTCTCAAAGAGATAATTTGTTTATTATTAAAATCCCACAACCGGAATTTGGTTGTGGGATTTTTTATATCATTTTGATTTAGGATATGGAGTTATTTCATCTGTTCTGTGAACAAGATAGTCTATGCTTGTATTATAAAAGTCAGCCAGTTGCGACAATACCACTACCGGAACATTCAGGTTCCCAAGTCCGTAATCAGAATAAGTCGTTTGATGTATGTGAAGGATTTCTGCAATAGATTTTTGACTTAAATCCTTGTCCTCCCGTAGATCTCTTAAGCGAGTAATCAAAACAATCACCTCAAAGTAATGTTAGCATAAGGGAATATGCCTTATTGACTGTTCAGAGTATCCACCGCTGGAGAATGTGCCAAAGAGATTTGCAATTTCAAAGAGAAATGAATGGATGGTTGACAGAGCGGATATTGTTATAGCATATGTAATCCGTGAGTTCGGAGGAGCGGCGAAAACTTTTGAGTATGCCAAACGAAAAGGAAAGGCTGTATTTAATGCTATAGGGGAATATAAAATAAACACGGATTTATTTTTCAAAACTGCAAATACTGATGATATATGTTATCAGGAGGTATGCAGAAATGAAAGACGGAGTTAATCTAAGGAAAACTGCAATAATCGGCTGCGGCTTTGTCGGAGCGGCAACGGCGTTCAGCCTGATGCAAAGCGGTATGTTTTCGGAAATGGTATTGATTGATGCGGACAAAAGCCGCGCAGAGGGCGAAGCGATGGATATAAGCCACGGTATTCCGTTCGGCAGTCCGATGAAAATTTATGCAGGAGGTTATGGCGATATATCTGATGCGGCAATCGTTATTGTTACTGCCGGGGCGAACCAAAAGCCGAACGAAACACGGCTTGACCTTGTTCACAAAAATGTTGAGATTTACAAGTCGATTATGTCCGAGATAAAAAAGGCGGACATCAAAGGAATACTTCTCGTTGTGTCAAACCCTGTGGATATACTGACTTATACTGCAATGAAGCTGAGCGGTCTGCCGGAGAATCGTGTTATCGGTTCAGGTACGGTGCTTGACACCGCAAGACTGAAATATCAGCTGAGTGAGCATTTATCGGTAGACAGCAGAAGCATACACGCCTTTATTATCGGCGAACACGGCGACAGTGAGATAGCCGCATGGAGCAGCGCTAACGTTTCGGGAATACTCATGAATACGTTCTGCGAAATGCGCGGATATTTCCGGCATGAAGAAGCGACGATGGAAATCACTGAAAAGGTGAAAAACAGCGCCTATGAGATAATTAATAAGAAAAAGGCAACGTATTATGGCATAGCAATGTCAATCAAGCGTATCTGCGAGGCTATATTGCGGAATGAACGCTCAATACTGCCTGTGTCGAGTATGCTGCACGGCGAGTACGGAATAAACGACGTAGTTCTGAGCCTGCCTGCAATTGTCGGCAAAAACGGCGTTGAAACAAAGGTTCCTATTTCACTGAGCGAATCGGAATGCAAGCACCTGATGAAGTCTGCCGAAACCTTAAAAGAGGTTATTGCGGAGCTTAAGCTGTAGTTACTGCGTGCAGGAAACGAAAGTCCGGACTTGAATAATAATATTGTACTATTTGCTTCAGCGAAACAGCGTAGTATTTATACTATGCTGTTTCGCTGTTATGCCGCAAATTAATATTTTTGCAGCAGCAAGTGAGATGCCGTCCGGCTATAAGGGTAGTGACGGAAAGCGTTACATTACACTTTCAGACGATGTTGCATTATCATCAAGATGGGTTGTAAGTGAAAATGTAGTGCTGGATTTAAACGGTCACGCTATATCCCGAAACCTGTCAAGCAGTGCATATAACGGTGAATGGGCAAGCAATGTTTCGATTGGGGCAAGCGGTGAGTCAGAAGGCTTTGCAGATGCTACCCGGCAGACAATGGATTTTCTGGCAGAATATATAAACAAATATAATATTGATACAAATAATACAAAGTTCTGGGTAACAGGTTATTCAAGAACAGGCGCTGTAAGTAATATGGTTGCCAAGCGATTGATAGATACTTACAATAATGACGGTACAAAAGTATTTGCTTACTGTAACGCTCCGACAAACGGCTCTCTTGCGGTTGAAAGCTATATCGGCAAAATAATTTCAATTGTGAAAAAAGCGAGTGACACCAATCATGCAGACAGTACGGCGCAGACAATTACAGTTCCGCAGCGTCCGACTGCTCCGACAGGTATTTCATCAACAAAGGCAAGCGGCATTGACGCAAGTGACGGCACGATTGCCAATGTAAACGACACAATGGAATATAAGGCGGCAGACGCGGATACATGGCAGTCCGTCACAGGCACGCAAATCACAGGTCTTGCGGCAGGAAGTTACGAGGTACGTTATAAGGCAACATCAACGGAATTTGCAAGTACTTCGGCAGCTGTAACTATCAGCGTTGTCGGAACATATACAATCACATTTGTAAATTATGATAATAGCGAATTGCAGACATTATATGTTACTGAGGGCGCAATGCCGCAATACACCGGCGAAACACCGACAAAGCCGAGTGATGATATGTATTCGTACACATTCGCGGGCTGGAGCCCCGAAATTGCGGAGGTAAGCGGAATTGCCGTATATACGGCACAGTTTGAAAGAACGCCGATTGATTATTATGTCGAACTTACAGACGAGGTCAAGGCAGTTGTTCTTGCGCCGGAGGCAGGTACTTATGAGCTGATTTTTGCGGCGTATGACAGCAGCGGCACGCTGAAAAGTGTTGAATTGCAGAACATAACCTTTGACGAGGCAGGCGAACAGGAGTTTGAGCCTGAAACGCTTGATATGAACGGCGCGGTCAAGATTAAGGTAATGCTCTGGAGCGACATCAGCGAAATGACTCCAAAGTGCGGCTCTGATGAAATGAGTTTACAATAAAACAAATTCGGGGGCGGTTATCCGTCCCCGAATTTGAGTTTGCGGACTTATTGCTAAATTACAATTTGTCTACAGTCTGAAAGGTGCGATTTCTATATCGTACTTTTCTGTATGCGGCTGTTTTTATGTTGATTTACATCGCTGAATGTCATTTCACGCCGCTTAAACGTCATTTCGCGCCATGTCTATTGACAATGGTTAAACAAAAATATTATAATGAATTATATATATATATTATATATCCATTAAAAAGTGGATATTTAAACTATAATTATATATAAAATGGAGGACTAAAAAAATGCAAAAAACAAAACGAATTGTAAGCTTGTTCATCACGCTTTGTATGCTTATGTCGCTCGTGCCATATACTATGGTATACGCAGACAGCACGTTCAGCGGCGGCGGCAGCGGTACGGAGAATGACCCGTACATCATTGCGAACGCGGATGACTTTATAAAGCTTGCGACAGATGTAAACAACAACGGAATTACCTATCAGGGTACATACTTCAAGGTGTCGGACGAGGTAACAGAGCCTATCGTGCTTACGACAGACGGAGGCTTTTCGCCTATCGGTACATCGTCAAATAAGTTCAACGGTACATTTGACGGAAACGACAAGACGGTGACTCTTAATTTAGATTTAAGCACCACCGACTATGTAGGCTTATTCGGCTACTGTGACAGCAAATCCGTTATAAAAAATGTAACGACGACAGGCACCGTAAAAGGAAGATACGGTGTCGGCGGTATAGCGGGATATTCGTCAGGAAAAATTATAAACTGCCAAAACCAAGCCGCTGTAACATCAACAGAGAACTGTATCGGCGGTATAGTGGGAAAATCGGGAACAATTATAAACTGCCAAAACCAAGCTAATGTAGAAGGAGCTTTATATGTCGGCGGTATTTCAGGATCGGACGCTACTGTAATAAACTGTCTTAACACCGGCACTGTTACAGGCGGACAGTATACAGGCGGTATCGTAGGTTCCGCCGGTCTTAGTTTGACAAACTGCGTAAACAACGGCAAGGTAACAGCGAGCAGCACTTCTCCGGTTGGTGGTATCGCAGGTTGGTTAAACTCATATGAACCTACAAACTGCTATTACAATGAAACCAAAAATGACGGTATTTATGACGCGGGATATGAAAGTAACAATTCTGCGTGCACAACCAAAAACTATGCAGTATCGGAATTTTCAGAAACTGTGCTTGACACTCTGAACCTATATGCAAGGGATAACAAAGCGTACGGTATCGAGCTTCTTTACTGGAAGGCAAGCGGTGACGTTATTTCATTCACAAGCGAAGCGCCGGAGAGCTTCCCGTATAAGATTACAAATAATTCGGATGCTTATATTACAGTTGACGGCTGCGCAAAAGCCGGTACAACAGTAACGATTACAGTGACTGCGCCAAGTAGTTGTCTGCTTGTAACAGGAGTAACCGTTAAAGATGCAAACAACGCTGATGTAGCAACAACCAAAACAACAGAAACAAGCTATACCTTTACAATGCCTGAAAGTGATGTTACAGTTTCGGCGACAGCAGAAATCAAGCTTAATCAGACAGACGGAGTGTATCAGATTACCTCTGCTGAAGAAATGAAGATACTTTCAGATGCCGTAAATGCCGGATATGATACTAAGAACAAGAGCTTTAAGCTTACATCGAATGTATCGCTTTCGTCAACGGAGGGCTTTTCGCCTATCGGTACATCGGCAAATAAGTTCAACGGTACATTTGACGGAAACGGCAAGACGGTGACTCTTAATTTAGATTTAAGCACCGACTATGTAGGCTTATTCGGCTACTGTTACAGCAGCTCCGTTATAAAAAATGTAACGACGACGGGCACTGTAAAAGGAGGAGCCTATGTCGGCGGTATAGCGGGATATTCGTCAGGAACAATTATAAACTGCCAAAACCAAGCCGCTGTAACATCAACAGGTAACTGTGTCGGCGGTATAGTGGGAAGCAGTGGAACAATTATAAACTGCCAAAACCAAGCTGCTGTAACAGGAAATCAATATGTCGGCGGTATTTCAGGATCGGAAGCTACTGTAACAAACTGTCTTAACACCGGCACTGTTACAGGCGCACAGCCTACAGGCGGTATCGTAGGTTATGCCTTTTATTTGACAAACTGCGTAAACAACGGTAAGGTAACAGCGAGCGGCACTAAATCGGTTGGCGGTATCGCAGGTAAGTTCGGCTCATATGAACCTACAAACTGCTATTACAATAGCACTATGAATGAAGGTATTTGTGACGCGGGATATGAAAGTGACGGTACTGCTTGTACAACCAAAAAGTATGCGGTATCGGAAACAGATATTGTATCAGAAGATGTGCTTGGCACTCTGAACCTATATGCAAGGGATAACACAGCGTACAATATCGAGCTTCTTTACTGGAAGGCAAGCGGTAACGTTATTTCATTAACAAGCGAAGCGCCGCAGTTTTCGTATCCGATTACAAATAATTCAGAGTATCTTACAGTTGCAAGCACAGCAAAGAATGGCGACAGTGTGGAAATTACGGTAGGCGAAATTCCTGAATATATGCAGCTTGTAAAAATTACCGTAAACGGTGAGGAGGTTTCTAAAAACGCAGAGGGCAAGTATATATTTACAATGCCCAACAGCAATGTCAAGGTAGATGCTGAAGTTAATTTAAAGCTTACAGAGCTTGAAGATGGCAGTTATGAAATTTCAACAGCAGAGGAGCTTAAGACTTTCGCAAAAGCTGTCAACGGCGGTGTTCGTAAGGTATCCGCCACGCTTACAGCGGATATTACAGCTTCAACTGCTGACGGCTTTGAGCCGATAAGCAATTGGTACGAAGGTGATTTCAACGGTAACGGTCACACGCTGACTCTTAATATCACAGCGGATGATAGCACGGAGACAGGTCTTTTCGGTGCTGTGCTTAAAGCAAGTATACACGACCTTATTCTTAAGGGAAGCGTAGACGGCGGCAATAATACTGATTCTTACACAGGCGCGCTTTTCGGCGCTTCCTTAGATTATGTATATGTATACAACGTATACAGTGAGGCGGCAGTAAGCGGCAGCGGTTATGTCGGCGGTATTGCCGGAAACGGAAATCGTGAATTCGCTGAACTGAGAAATGTTGTAAATAACGGTACTGTAACGCAGAAGAACACAGACGAGGATAAAAAGGCAGTCGGCGCGATTATAGGTGTCGGCAACGGGGATTATAGAAATGTTTATTACAATTCAGAGAAAAACAGCGGAATATATGACAGCGGATATGATAATGAAGGAAATGCAGTGACATCGGATAATGCGAATGTTAAGGCAAAAACCGAGGCAGAGCTTTTTTCGGATGAAGTAATGGATGAGCTTAACGGATATGTGTATAATAGCACACAGAATTTGATGTTCTGGGATATTTCCGCGGCGGAGCGGACTGTGAAATTTGCAAAAGAATGCCATGTGCCGCTGTATGAGTTATATCGTGATGATATGTCTGATGCTTGTATCGATGTGCCCGCTTATTCGCGCGCGGGAAAAACCATTACTGTGACAACAAATGTGAATGAGGCATATTCCGATATGATTAAGGCAATCACCGGAATTAAGGTGACAGATTCAAAAGGCAATGTTATTGACGTGACCAAGACAGCCGATAATACATACGAATTTGTAATGCCTGAAAAAGACGTAAGTATACAGGTTGTATTTGAATATAATATAGAGAAAGATTCTGAGGGTGTGTATTGTATCGAAGACGTGGCGGATCTGTTTATATTCTCACTTATCGCGGCAGAACAACCCGATGCAAATGCAAAGGTGACAGCCGAAACGATTGATATTAGGGAGCTTGGTGGCTTAATTTCTGTTAACATTGATGGTTTAATCGGACATAACACAGCCTATAAGGGTACATTTGACGGAAACGGCGCGCAGATTAGCTGGTACGGTGCGTTGTTTGGCAAAACGGACGGCGCTGTTATCAAAAATATCAATATCTACACTTCTTATTCGGGTCCATCTTTTGCAGGTGTTGTAAAGAATGCGAAGAATACCCGTATTGATAATTGTAATGCCAAGATAGGTTTTTATGCAGCTTCTGCCGCCGGTATTGTACTTGAGGCAACTGATTCTGTGATCACAAACTGCTCTGTGACAGCCGGTCAGTCGAGTCGGGCGGATTATGGATTCGGTGGTATTGTAGGTGTCACATCCGGTAATACTGTTGTTGCAAACTGTGTTGTAAATGATTGTATGGTGGACACAATGCGTTACGGCGGTATCGTAGCGGAGGCACATGACAAAACAGAAATCTATAACTGTGTTAATCAGGATAGGTCTGCTTCCAATTCTAATTTGGGTGCGGGCGCGATAGTATGCATGGCAGAAATGTCGGGTCTGACGCTTGAAAACAATTTATATTATAATGTTTTCGGCTACAATGATGTACGCTTTGATGATGACTGGAATATGATCTATGAAATGACAGATAAAAATTCAGCAGTGGACATGGATGATGTTAGCGCATTGTATATTCCTGCAAAGCTGAATGAGTATATTGAAGAAAATCCCGAGCTTATAGAGGGTACAGCGCTTAACAAGTGGAGCAATGATTACGATTCTGAACACAATATAAATCTTGCTTGTTTTGCAGATGATACCCATCCGGAGATTTATTCAATAAAGCAAACCGACATCATTGTTAATACGCTTGTTAACGGAAGCAAGGTTTACGGTGCGGTAGCAGGCGCTGAGGTAACTGTTGAAGTGCCGAGCAGTGCTGAGGTAACTGTTACAGATAAGGACGGAAACAATGTTGTGCTTTCAGACGAGGGTGTATTCACAATGCCAGAAGGCAGTGTAACCGTATCGGTTGTTATGGATTCGGGTATTGAAGAAACAACCAAGATAGACGGCAAGACATATGCGGTAGTAAGAAATGCCGATGACTTTATCAATGCTGTAAAATCTATCGCGGCGGGCTACAATACACTCAATGTATATATTGCCGAGGATATCACTCTTGCAGCAGCTGATTTGGCAAATTATCCCGTATATGATGGAAGCACACCTGCTTATAACGGTACATTTGACGGTGCGGGTCATACTGTGACCTTTGACGGCTTAACAATGGAAGGATCAACAGCAATGCTTGCTTTGATTGGCAAGAAGGGTGTTGTGAAAAATCTTACCGTTGACGGCACAATCGGCGGCAGTACTGCGTCGGCTGTTGCATATATAAATGCCGGTACAATCATAAATTGTATCAATAAGTCAGCTATAAGCGGAGAAACAGCGGCAGGTATAGTGTGCATCAACGAAGGAACAATATTTAACTGTATAAACAAGGGTGATATTAGCGGTTCATTTTATTCTGCGGCAATAGCTTATGAGAATACCAATAAAGGCGAGGTAGCGTTTGTCGCAAATGAATGTACTATATCCAATCCATCGGAAAGCGGCAACAGTTTTATAGCAAACGGCAAAATTGCTAATATGTGTATCGATTTGTCGGCTGAAACGGAAAAATCAGCTTGGGAAGAGGGCGCGGCGACGCTCAACGGTGCGCTGGAGGAAAAAAAAGCATATGTATCACTGTTTAACGATTGCAAAGAATGGTCTGTTGCGGAAACCGACACGAGTGCGGAAATAGTATTTGCCGACGAAGAAAATGCGCCGTATTATATGCTTACAACTCCTGACGGATATAAGCCGTATAAGGCAGGCAGCACTGTCGAAGTGACATTTGACACATCAAAGCTTGACGAGGGCTTTGTAATAAGCAGCGCAACGGTGCAGGCGAAATACGCGGATGAGGAATTTGACGCAGCACCTGTTGAAGGCAAGAAAAACACATTCTCGTTTACTATGCCGGCTAAAACCTGTCAGATAGTAATGAATGTAGAGCCTGCGGACATAGAAAAGGACGATGACGGATGTTATCTTGTAAGTACGCTTGATGACCTTATAAAGGTAAAGCAAACTATTGAATACGGCAATAACGGCATCAATATTAAGCTTATGAATAATATTGAGGGCTATGACGGTGACCCGATAGGCGGCGGCTACGGATACAGCGGTATATTTGACGGTAACGGTTATTCTGTAACGCTTGCAATGAGTGATGATGAAGGTTACTGGAATGAGTACGGATTGTTTACAGTGCTTAACAGCGACGCGGTTGTGAAAAACCTTACAATAGAGGGCAGTGTTGAAGCAAACGCCGACTATATGGGCGCTGTTGCGGGTAAAAGCAGCGGTACGATTACAGACTGCGTAAACAATGCGGCTGTAACAAATAATGAAGAATGTGCAGGCGGTATTGTCGGTTCTGTCGAAGGGCTTAAAACCAATCCGGCAAAGCTGACTAACTGCGTGAATAACGGTAAGGTTACCGGTGATGATGCCGGCGGTATAGTTTATTACATTAAAGACTACGTTGTGATAACAAGCTGCGTAAATAACGGTGATGTTTATGCAGACCATGATGACGCGGGCGGTATAGCAGCACAGGGCGAAAACGTTGAGATTATCAACTGCATAAATAGCGGCAATGTATCGGGAGATTACGCAGGCGGTATAATCAGTAGCGCTCGGGGCAATAGTGTAATAAACAACTGCATAAATAACGGTGATGTTGATGCATACAATTCGGCGGGCGGTATTGTCGGACATGGTGGAGGTGACTTAACGATAAAGAACTGCTACAACGGCGGAAATGTTACCGGTGATTATGATGTATATGCGATTGCTTACTATAACACATACTATGATGTTAATATGATTATTTTAAATTCATTCTATCTGCAGACAGAGGACATAAATGCCAGACTTGAATCGTCTAACCTTGAGAATGGAAATGATTTTTCAGAAGCAGTGACAGAGGATGATATTATATCAGGCTATGTTGCGGCTAAGCTTAACAGCGGCGTCATGGAAGGACTGCACAGATGGGATGTAAAGGATGATAAGCTTGTATTTGCAGAGGAAGGCAGTAAGCTTTACTATGAAGTTACAATAAACGAAAATATCACAGGCGGCAGTGTAACAGCTGATAAGGCATTTGCAAGGGCAGGCGAAACTGTCACATTGACAATAACGCCTGACAAAGCGGGACAGTCTGCGATGGTTACGGGTGTTGAGCTTGATGAAAACAATTCGTTTGTAATGCCTAATGAGCCGGTAGGAATTTTTGCGGTATTCGGTGATGCGTTCAAAGGAACTGAAAAGAGCGACGTGATTGAGCTTTTGCAAAATGTTGAGATGGAAGAAATCAAGCTTGCGGATTATGTTAAGTTTGAAAATGCAGATATAGCAAGAGAATTTACATTTACTCTTGCAGAGGGAAGCGTACTTCCCGATGGCTTAACGCTTTCTTCCGGAAAAATATCAGGTACTCCGACACAGCTGGGAAGATACACTGTTGTGTTTGATGTAACGGACAGCGGCACAGAAAGTGCAGTGTCACTAATGGCGCTTGAACCGGATACAGCGGTAGGCAGTGCGAAGCTTACGCTTACATTCAATATCTCAGATGTCCAGCCGGAAGCAACACCTGAAATTAAAGTAGACTATGTAAACGAAACACTAACAGGCTTTGTAGACGGTGCAAGCTACAAAATAGGCGAAGAAACTGTTACAGTAGAAAACGGAGTAGTGCCGGTGGCAAATTATATGGGCAAGACAGTAAGTATAGTTCGCAAAGGTAACGGTACATCAACTCTTGACAGTGCTGCACAGACACTTGAAATACCGGCGCGTCCGACTGCACCGACAGAAAGTGACTTCACGGTAACACAGCCGAGTGAAATCGGTGAAACAGGCAGCATTGCGGGTATTACCGCGGCTATGGAGTACAGCACAGACGGCGGCACAACATGGACTGACGGCGACAGCACTGTTACTGACATTCCGGGCGGTACAACGTATTGGGTACGCTATAAAGCGACAGCAAGCAGCTTTAAGAGTGATAGTTATGTGATTGTAATCGGTGAAGGTACAGCTGAGGAAATTACACCGATAGGTAAATATGCGGATAAGATTACTATAGACAATGAAGTTGTAGGGGATAAGGCTGTATTTACGATAACACCGCTTGACGGCAACGCAGATGAAGTTTCATCAGTTACATTATATTTGGCTGAATATAACGATAACGGACAGCTAATCAGTGCAAAGCTTGGTGAAAATCAGATTGTTGACGGCAAACTGACAATAACCTCTGATTTGCCGGAAACAAATAATTATAAGTTTATTCTGTGGGATATTGATCAGTGTCCGCTGATTGATGCAATAGCAAACATATATTAAAGATTACATGTTACATTCATATAACTGCAAAATAACTACAAAATAACTGCAAAGGGTACGATTTTTACATCGTACCTTTTTGTATGCGGCTGTTTTTATGTTGATTTACATCGCTGAATGTCATTTCACGCAATGTCTATTGACAGTAGTTGCACAAAAATATTATAATAAATTACATATGCAGTTTATTAATTATATATTATTACTGAATACAAGGAGGAGCTTTTAATGACGGCAAAATTCAAAAAACCAATAGCATTATTGCTTGCGGTCACGATGGCAATGCTGCTGAATTTCCCAAACGGAATATTCGGCACACTGACAGCGAATGCGGCGGACATTACGCCGTCAAAGCCAACGGGTGACGGTTCTGTGGGCAGTCCGTATCAAATCGCTACACCTGAGGAGCTGTACTGGTTTGCAGGACTGGTAAACGGCACGCTGACAGACAGTACTGTGCAGAACACCTCGGCAAACGCAGTCCTCACGGCTGATATTACGATAAACAACGGTCTGCTGACTTCTTTGACATTTGACCAAGACGGTAATGTAACAAACGGTGATAGCTTTGCAGACTGGACGCCTATCGGCAGCAGCTCAAATCAATACACCGGTATATTTGACGGACAGGGACACACCATAAGCGGCTTGTACTCCAATAATAAAAACACAGATTGTGTCGGATTGGTCGGCTATGTGGGAAGCGGCGGCAGTATTTTAAGCGTTGGCGTTGCCCAATCCTATTTTAAAGGTAATAGTAAGGTCGGCGGCGTGTGTGGATATAATGACGGAAAAATCGAAAAATGTTATAATACCGGCACAGTCAGCGGAGAGGATGAAGTCGGCGGCGTATGCGGATTTAATTACTGTGGCACAATCAAAAACTGCTATAGCACCGGCGCAGTCAGCGGCAGCCAGCAAGTCGGCGGCGTGGTCGGAGATAATGATTACGGCACAATCGAAAACTGCTATAATACCGGCTCAGTCAAAGGAACAAACAATGTCGGCGGCGTGTGCGGATACAATGGCCGTACAATCAAAAACTGCTATTATAACAGCACTGTTTATACCGGCTCTGCTTATGGCACAAACAATGGTACAGTCAGCGATAATGTTCCCGGCAAAACTACCGATGAATTTGCAAGCGGCGCGGTTGCATATCTCTTAAACGGTTCAACGGGCGAGGGTGCTCTTGTATGGGGTCAGACGCTGACAGGCGAAACCAAGGATGTTTCACCTGTATTCAATAACGGCAAAAACGCGGTTTATTATGCAAGCAGCACTTACCACAACCATCTCGATTACTACTGTACGTTGTGTGATGGTTACTTTACATATGAACCGGTGCAGAAGAACGGTACATATCAGATTTCCAACTCGCCAGAGCTTTACTGGTTTGCAGAATATGTCAACAACGGAAACACCGCTGCAAGTGCTGTCCTCACGGCTGATATTACAGTAAATACAGACGTTCTTGACGCTGACGGAAAATTAAGCAGCGGCGACTTTGCGAGTTGGACGCCAATCGGCAGCAGTTCAAACCAATACATCGGCGCCTTTGACGGACAGGGACATACCATAAGCGGTTTGTACTTTAGTGACATCAGTATAGATTATGCCGGCTTGTTCGGCTATGTTGGATATGACACCGAAAGTGAAACTTTCGGTTCTGTTTTAAGTGTCGGCGTTGCCGATTCCTATTTAGACGGCGGCGATCATGTCGGCGGCGTGTGCGGATATAATGACGGCAAAATCGAAAAATCTTATAATACCGGTACAGTCAGAGGAACAGGTGATTATATCGGCGGCGTGTGCGGAACGAATACCGGCACAGTCACAAATTGCTATAACACCGGCGCAGTAATCGGCGTAATAAGTGGGAATAGTAAATATGAAGGCGAATTTGTCGGCGGTGTGTGCGGAGAGAGTGATGGCGGCACAGTCGTGGGCTGCTATAACACCGGCGCAGTCAGCGGAGATTTCGAGGTCGGCGGTGTGTGCGGATATATTGGGAACGGTAAAATGGAGGGCTGTTATAACACCGGCGCAGTCAGCGTAACAATTAACAGCGGAACAATTGTCGGCGGCGTGTGCGGACAGATTATCAGCTCTCAAATCACCAACTGCTATAGCACAGGTGCAGTTAGTGGTAAAGATAGTATCGGCGGCGTGTGCGGAGATAATTATAGAGGCGAAATCAGCAGCTGCTATAGCACCGGTAATGTTAGCGGAACAGGTGGTAGTCTCGGCGGCGTGTGCGGAAAAAATGAATACGGCACAATAGAAAACAGCTATTACCTCAAGGGCAAGGCAAGCGGCGGCATATGCGGCAGCGACTCTGACGGCGCAGCAGTAAGCAAAACCGACACAGAGTTTGCGTCGGGTGCGGTTGCATATCTTTTGCAGAGCGGACAGGAAGCAGATACTGAAACCAATATTGTTCCTATGGTATGGGGACAGAAGCTGACGGGTGAAACCAAGGACGTGTTACCTGTTCTTACAAGCGAGAGCGCAAAGACGGTATACAAAGTAACCTTTGTTGTTAAGGACAGCGAAACCGAAAGCGACTATAAGGAATATGCGGCAGCATATGCAAATCCGAACGCTACTGTCGCACTCCCGGCAGCTCCGACATCAGACACATACGCATTCACAAAATGGTCTCAGACGGAAAGTACAAGCGGCACGGAATTTACGGCTGATACAGAGGTTACAGCAGATATAACCGTTTATGCAGTAGGTGAGGAAAAGTACGGCGAAAACGATAACGAAAAGACCGTTACCACCACCTACGGTACGGAAAAGAAGCAGGATTTGTCCGAATACACTGTATTTGCGGCGGGCACATCTTCAGCCGGCAAATTCACATACGAAATTGTAAGCGGCAACGATACAAAACTGGGTGCAACAATTGACGGCGAGACATTGACAATTCCGGGTACTGCCGCAGCGGGTATATACACGCTGACGATTAAGGCAGAGGAAAAAGCACCCGAAGTATCACTTATGTCGGTTGAGTTCGGCACAGAACCGTTTACGTTTGATGTATCGGTTACGATAGATCCGCTGGCAGAGGAAACGCCAGAGATTGCGATTGATTATACAGATGAAACACTGACAGGCTTTGAAAGCGGCAAATATACCATTAATAACACGGAGGTTACACCGACAAACGGCGCGCTTGCGGTTGAAAGCTATATCGGCGAAACAATTTCAATCGTGAAGAAAGCAAGTGACACAAATCACACGGACAGTACGGCACAGCCGCTTGAAGTACCGGCGCGTCCGACTGCTCCGACAGAAAGTGACTTCGTGGTAACACAGCCGGACGCAGTTGACGGCACAGGCAGTATTGCGGGTATTACCTCTGCTATGGAATACAGCACGGACAGCGGTACAATATGGACTGACGGCGGCAGCACTGTTAATGACATTCCGGGCGGTACAACGTGTTTGGTACGTTATAAAGCGACAGCAAGCAGCTTTAAGAGTGATAATTGTGAGGTCGCAATAAATACTTTCGTCCCTGAACCGACATCAACACCTGAACCGACATCAACTCCGGAGCCGACACCAACACTTGAACCAACAGCAACACCTACGGTTGCGCCGACAGCAACACCAACAGTTGCACCGACAGCAACACCAACAATTGCACCGACAGCAACATCAACAGTTGCACCAACAGCAACAACACCAACAGTTGTACCGACAGTTACACCAACAGTTGCACCGACAGTTACACCAACAGTTGCACCGACAGCAACACCGACAGCAACACCAACAGTTGCACCAACAGCAACACCAACAGCGACACCGACAGCAACACCAACAGTTGCACCGACAGCAACATCAACAGTTGCACCAACAGTTGCACCGACAGCAACACCAACAGTTGCACCGACAGTTACACCAACAGTTGCACCGACAGCAACACCAACGGTTGAGCCGACAGCTACGCCTGCAACGACACCAACAGCGACACCGACAGCAACGCCAACAGCAACACCAACGGTTGAGCCGACAGCTACGCCTGCAACGACACCAACAGCAACGCCAAAGAGTAGCAGCGGTGGTGGTTCAGCGTCTTCATCGTCTTCGCCGCAAAAATCAACTCCTACGCCAAGTCCGACAGCTGTTCCGGAACCGGCAAGCACGCCGTACGCAGCAGACCAACAGTCGCCGGAATTTGCATTTGTTGATGTTCCTAAAGATGCGTGGTATTACGATTCGGTAAAATATGTATTTGAGAATGGTCTGATGACAGGCATAAGCGAAACAGAATTTGCTCCGGATATGAATATAACAAGAGGAATGTTTGTAGAAGTGCTTTACAGAATGGAGGGCGAGCCTGAGATAACAGTCGGATACACCTTTACGGATGTTCCGGCAGATGAGTATTATGCTGACGCGGTCGCATGGGCAAGCGCGAATAAAATTGTTGAGGGTTGTTCGGCTGACGAATTTTCTCCGGATGATAATATTACCCGGGAGCAAATGGCGGCAATCATATACAGATATGCTAATCTTAAGGGCTATGATACGGAAGTGAACAACGCATTGAATTATGCCGATAATGCGGATATTTCCGATTATGCAAAGGACGCTGTAATCTGGAATTCTGATAACGGTATTATGATCGGAAATGATGACAATACCTTTGCTCCGCTTTCGAATGCAACAAGGGCGGAGGCAGCGGCAGTATTCAACAGAATTGCCGAATATATTAAATAAAATATATAAACAGACATAATTAAAGAGAGCCGTTTCTGCGGCTCTCTTGTTCTTATATTGTAAGTCAGACACAATAATTAAAGCTTGCTTACTCCCAGTACAGTACGGCATATTGCTTGCGTCCATCCGAGCTGAAACGCACTCCGTTGTCAAGTCCAAGCGCGGCGCTTCCGCCGCCGTCAAGTGCAAGACCGGCGATGCAGCCGAGGTCAGACAATACCTGTCCGGCACGGCTCAGTGTGGTGGACGAGCTTACACAAAGCACAATTTTGTTTATTGTCGGGTTATAGCCGATGTATGTTCTGTTGGTGTAACGGTCGATGTCAAATGTGCCGACAAACCCCTCGGCGGCAGACATTACTTCAGGAAGTACACCGCAGCCGCTCACAGCAAACATTACGTTTGGTTCTGCGGATATATCGGATACCCGTTTAACTTCAACAGTGCCGTCATAGTGGACAATAAGTGTGGTTACGGGCGAACCGTGTGTTTCGTAATTTGAAATTATGTTACCTTCACTGACTATGTGACCGACAGAATATGTGTTGCCGTTTGCCTCCCAACCGAAAAATGACGAGTTACTGTAATTCGCCTTTCCGCAGCTTTCGGCGGACTTGTTGACTATCGCCTGGGCTTTGAGGTTCAGCGGGTCGATATATACCACATGAACACCGCCGATATAGCTGTAGCGGTACGCCTCCGGAGTGTGGCTTGTGATATTCACGCTGCCGCCGTATGCAAAGTCTGTGTCATACCACAGCGTCTGCATAAGCGAGCCAAGCGGAACATAAAGCGTGCCGTTGTAATTTATCAGATTTGAATCCCAGTATTCGGTATAGGTGTTGTTTATGATTGCAATATTGCTGCCGAGTGCAATGCGGACTGAATATTCGCCGTTGATTATATACGCGGTGTAAAGCGACGGGTCATAGTATACGCTGCACTGCATAAAATCCGGAAGCGACTTAAGAGCAATCATCAGAACGTCGTTTGCGTAAATCATAGGTGCGTTAAGATACTTCTCATAGCCGTTGATATACAGCATGCTGCCGTTCTCGGTTATATTGGCATTTATGCCGCTCGGCGTATCATAGGATATGTTGCCCGCCTCGGTGTTTGAAAAAGCCGAAACGTCAATCTGAAAGTCATAGTCATATTCGGACTCAATCGCATAACCCCCGATTTGCGTGAGTATTATACATATTGAAGCCGTAAGTATTGTTATCTTTTTGAATATATTATTCTGCATTGTCTGTCCTTTCATGTGTTCAAATGTTACAGAAATGTTACAGAGCTGTAACATTTGAATTATAACACGGTATTGACAAAAATGCAAGCAATACTTTGGTTTTTTGTATAAACTAAATAATCCGCATATATGGGTTGTTAAAAAGTTTGTTACTTCAATACGTATTCCGGAACAAAGCTGAGCAGTGCATTGAGGTTAGAGAGCAGTTCGTCTTCAGAAAGGGATATTTCACCGGTGAGCCATTTGGTGATTACACTCATACATGCTCCGGCGTAAAAGCTCGCCAGAATTTCAGGTTTTATAGGCAGTTTTTCGTAATTGGGTACCTTTCTTTTAATCCGGCTGCAAACCTTTTCTTCAAGCCGTTCCTGCGTGCGGTCAACGATTGAAAATTCTTTGTTCTTTTTAAGAATAGACGCATAAATCTGCTTGTTGGCGCATATATCTTTGACAATATCATCAGCGATTTTAGCAAACTGTGCATTACCGGCATCGACCGGTTCAATAGTTTCATCAAACTTACTGAGCGGCAGGTGCTCGTCCATCGAATAAGTCAGGAGTTCATATTTGTCGCTGAAGTGTGAATAAAATGTCGCGCGGTGAACCATTGCGGCGTCGCATATATCGCAAACCGAAATCTTATCAAACGGCTTCTTCTTGATTAAATCAAACAGTGCATCAGACAGCAGTTTTTTAGTACGCCTGACCCTTAAATCCTCTTTTTTGTTTTGCATCTTGTCCACCTCAAAGTAGATATTTACTGCAATTATAGAGCAAAAAACGACATATGTCAAGTAAATATATTCTGTATACTTATCAGACCTTTGTGTGAATTACACAAAATATCAGTTAAGCGACAGAATGGGATTTTTGTCTATTGAATTAAAGGCATACAGCGATTATACTAATTATTAAAATTGAAACACTGAATATTGTGGTAAGGAGGTTTAACGTGCGGGAATCAAAGGATAATTTCATGGAAAAAGTGGCGTTGTTTATAGTTGACAAGCGGAAAGCGTTTTACTTGATATTTGCGATAGCCTTTATATTCTGTGCCGTATCGATTCCGAAGGTAAAGGTTGTAAATGATATTGCCTCATATCTTCCTGAATCCACCGAGACGAAGCAGGGACTTGACCTGATGGACAGAGAGTTCGTGACCTGTGACACGTTTTCGCTTATGATAACAAACATATCATACGAGTTAGCGTCAAAGATGCCCGACAGAATTAAAGAAGTCGAAGGGGTTAAGGAGGTTGAGTTTGATGATTCGGCCGACCACTTCAATAACTCGTCGGCTTTGTTCACGGTCACACTGAACGCCGGACTGGACACTGAAGAGGAAATCCGCATTGAAAATGAGGTAAAAGAAAAGTTTTCGGATTACGACTGCTATACATATTCAAGCTCAATAGACAACTCGTCTGACACGCTTCAGACAGAAATGAGCCAGATTGTCGTTGTGGTTGCGATTATAATAATAGCCATTTTGCTGTTTACATCAAAATCATATATGGACGTTTTGGTGTTCCTTATTGTTTTTATTGTTGCGGCCGTGCTTAACATGGGTTCAAACTATCTGCTCGGTGAGATATCGTTTATTTCAAATTCGGTGGCGATAGTGCTTCAGCTTGCGCTTGCCATAGACTATGCAATTATCATGTCGCACAGATTTGCGGAGGAAAAGGAACGGCTTGACTCTCACGACGCAATAGTCAAGGCTCTGTCAAAGGCAATTATAGAGATAAGCTCAAGCAGTCTGACAACAATAGCCGGTCTTGCGGCTCTGATGACTATGCAGCTCAGAATCGGCTTGGATTTGGGACTTGTGCTGTGCAAGGGTATTTTGTGCAGCCTGCTTACCGTGTTCCTGCTCATGCCCGGACTGCTGCTGATGTTCTCAAAGCTTATAGACAAAACCGTTCACAGGAACCACGTTCCGGATATCTCGTTTTGGGGCAGAATAGTGATTAAGACAAAGAACGTTGTCCCAATTATATTCGCTGTGGTTATCGTTGCCGGAATTGTACTGTCCTCAATGTGCGATTATGCCTTTGACCAGAACACCGTGCAGTCCTCAAAGCTCAGCGACGACATGATAGCTAAAAACAAGATAAAGGATAACTTTGAAGTGACCGACCAGCTTGTTGTTATCGTGCCAAAGGGCGAGTATGAAAAAGAAAAGAAGATCCTTCAGGACGTGAGCGAGTTTGACGGAATTACTTCTGCGCTCGGTCTGGCAAACGTCGAGGTGAATGATGAGTTCTGCCTGACCGATAAGGTGACGCCGCGGCAGTTTGCGGAGCTTATGGATATTGATATATCAACGTCAAGAACACTGTTTCAGGCATACGGCGCGTCGGTTTCTCAATACAGCGCGATATTCCAGGACGCGGACAGCTATACCGTACCGATAATTGATATTCTTATGTTTGTACATGAACAGATGGACTTCGGCGTTATTGACCTGGGCGATGAAATGAATGACGAAGTGAACGATTTGTACGAACAGGTCACGGACGCAAGAAACCAGCTTGAGGGCGAAGAGTATTCAAGAATGGTGTTCACATACCGCGGCGGCAATGAAAGCCCTGAGGTAGTTGAACTGCACGATAAGGTCAGAGAAAAGGCAAAGAAGTATTATGACAGTCCGATGCTTGTCAGCAACGCAATATCCGCAATGGATTTGGGCAATACGTTCAGCACTGATAATATGAAAATTTCAATGCTGACACTGCTTGCCGTGCTGCTTATCCTGCTGATTACCTTCAAATCCTCAAGCGTTCCGGTTTTGCTTGTACTCACTATTCAGGGCAGTATATGGATAAACTTCTCGTTCCCGTATCTGATGAACAAGCCCCTGTACTTCCTGGGCTATCTGGTTGTAAGCTCAATCCAGATGGGAGCGACTATAGACTATGCTATTGTGTTTACAAACCGCTATCTTGAATTAAAGCCGGCGGTTGGCAAGAAGCGGGCGGCAATCGAGTCGCTCAATGCAGCGTTCCCGACTATTCTGACTTCGGGACTTATTATGATGATTGCAGGATTTTTGATCGGCTTTATCTCGACCAACCCGGTAATCAACTCGCTCGGTACCTGTCTTGGCAGAGGTACGCTGATTTCAATTTTACTCGTTATGACAGTGCTGCCGCAGATTCTGATATTATTCGATAAGCTTGTCGAAAAGGGCGCCTTTACCATAAAAGTGAGAGAAAAGAGCAACAGTACGGGTCTTGTATATGTTGACGGACGCGTCAAGGGCTATGTGTGCGGCTATGTCAACGGAACAATCCACGGAGTAATAAAAGGCGATGTAAAGGCTGTAGTTGAAAATATGACCGATAAGCCGAACGAGATTGCCGGAAAGCTTCAGGAAATAAAGACAGACACAAGCAGATCGGTCAAGGCTCAAGGCTCAGTGAAACCAGTATCGGAGGTGAATTCATGACGCTCACAAAAAATATAATAAACAGAGTGTTTTCGGTTTTACTCGCTTCAATTCTGATATGTACGGGTATGCCGTCACTTGTCAGCGCAGAGGGTGAAGCGGCGGTTATAATAATATCAACACCGGGCGACTTTGCAGCGCTGAGCAGAAACTGTGTATATGACAGCTATTCAAAAGGAATGCAGGTTACGCTTGTCAACGATATTGACATGAGCGGTATAGAATTTGAACCAATGAAGATTTTCTGCGGTACCTTTGACGGCGGCGGGCATTATATAAGAAATCTGAAGCTCGATTTTGACGGCTCGGCAAAGGGAATGTGCTTCGAACTCGGTCAGGGCGGTGAAATACGCAATCTTAATGTGCAGGGCAGTGTGAAGTCCAAAAGCAGCGGTGACGCTGCGACAACAGTTGACGAAATAATCGGAAGCGTTGCCAAAAACGCAGGTGTGAATCCGGAGCTTGTCAACAAGAACTCAAGCGTATCAATTCTCGGCGGCATTGTCGGAACAAACAGTGGACGGATAATAAATTGCTCGTTTGACGGAAGTATTGAGGGCGAAACGGCAGTCGGCGGTATTGTCGGCGAGAACCGCGACGGCGGATATGTTGAGTTGTGTTATAATGTAAGCTCAGTGCTCGGAAAGCAGAATACGGGCGGTATAGTCGGCAGAAACTACGGATGGGTCAAGTCGTGCAAAAATGACGGAAGGATTAACTCGTCACCGGTAGAGGACAGTCATAATATAGGCGGCATAGCCGGAATGAACGATGGCGTTGTTGAAGCCTCGGTCAACAATGCCGAAATCGGTTATAAGAACGTCGGCATCAATATCGGCGGCATAGCCGGAAAGCAGAGCGGCTGTGTGCTCGAATGTCAGAATACCGGAGCGGTCTTAGGCTCAAAGAGCGTGGGCGGTATAGTCGGCAGATTTGAGCCGTATACAGAGATAACAACTGAGGATTTAGACGAACTGCGTGCAAATATCAAGGGCGATGTGGACGAAACACGGCAGAATATAAAAAAAGACATTACGGACTATCAGGACAGATTAAATTCCGACATCAACGGAATTCTTGACAGATTCGGCAGCGGCAGCCTCGGCACAGGCTTGCTCGGAACACTTGCGGGATTATACGGGGCAAAAAGCTCACTCAGCGATACGATAAACCTCTTGGGCGAGAGCCACAGCGACTTGATTTATTCAATACGCGATGAACTTATCCCAAGCCTTTCGGATTCCGCAAGAGATATAAGCAATAATATAGGCAACCTGACGGATTCCGGAGCGGCACTGCTTGATACGCTCAATGATGAGACAAGAGGTACACTCGGCGACACTGTTGATTCACTGAACGATACAATCGATACGGTGTATGACGCAAGCAATTCGCTTGAAACGCTTTTAGGCGATATAGACAGTCTTGTTGTTGATATAAACGACGCGTATAACAGCGGCGATTTGAATACGCTCAGCGACAGACTTGACAATCTCGGCGGAAGACTGGATTACATTCAGGATGTAATACTTTATCCAATGAGCAGCAGTGTAACGTCCGCTATGAATTCGCTTACCAGAACGCTTAACAGTTTAAGGAGCGATGCAAGCGACATTACGGACGCGCTTATTAAGCCACTTACACAGCTGCAAATTTTATTGAGAGAGGCTCAGTCTGAAATAAATAAGCTGAACTCGGATATCGATCGTGTCCAAAGCGAGATTGACCGGATTTTGGAGGATATACACAAGCTGCTTGAGGATATAGATGATATAGAAATTCCGTATCCGTCATCAGTTCCGTCATACTCTCCGTCCATACCCGGCTTGTTCGGAAAAGCGCTGTCCGACTTGTTTTTCATGCCGGTTTATGCTGACGAGACTGTAAATTTGTCTGAGGATGAAATCAAGTCAGAACTCAAGGATGTGACAAACGTTGATATAAGCACACCCAGAGATGTGTCGGGTATGCCGACAGATAACGCCGTTGTCATATACTGCGTAAACAGCGGAAACGTCAGCGGTGAAAGCAATATCGGCGGTATATGCGGAACTGTCGGTATTGAGTCGGCAATAAGAAACGGAAAGAACTTGACCTTGCAAAACGGCACAATACTGACGTCGTCATCAATAGTCAAGGCGGTTATAAGCGGCTGTATCAGCGAGAGTGATATAATCAGCAAGAGCGGATATGCCGGGGGTATAGCGGGCGATTCGTATTTCGGAATTATCAAAAATTCCGCCGCAAGCGGAACCGTAGACGCAGAAGAGAGCAGCCACGCCGGAGGTATAGCCGGTTATTCGGGCGGAAAGATCAACCAATGTATTGCCATTACGGACTTAGAGGGCAAGTCATACATAGGCGGCATAGCAGGCGAAGCTGATGAGATTACGACATGCTATGCACTGCCGAGAATAAGCGGCAGCCCGGAAAAGAGCGGCGCAATAACCGGTACAGCCGAGGGAATTGTGCTTAATAACTATTTTATCAAGGAGGGGCTCAGCGGCATTAACGGCGCTGACTTTGACGGCAAGGCTGTTGCACTGGAATGGAATGAGATTACGGGAATCGGCACAATACCGGAGGCAATGAAGGGCTTTAATGATGATACGTGGTATGTGGGCAGTGATGATATTTTCCTGCCGCAGAACCGTGTCTTGTCAGATAACACTGCTTCGTCTGTCGGCGCATTGATTAAGGCGCGGTCAGCCGAGATGGCGCGGTTCCATTTTAAGGTTGAGTTTATTATCGATGATGTGACTGTCAAGGATATGGTTGTTGATTACAATACCGTGCTGGATCCGTCCGAAGTTCCGCAGCTTGAAACAAGAGACGGTTACTGCCCGCAGTGGAGCAGGGATACAAAAGAGCCGATACGCCGAAACACCAAGTTCCGCGCCGAATATATTGACGCAGTAAAGACAATAGGCACGGACGAAGAACCGCCGCTTTTGCTGGTGGATGGCAACTTCAAGGAAGATTCGTCCGTCAGGGCGTGGGAGACTGACCCGGTGGGTGAATACGACAGGAATTATAGTGAGGTCGCGGCATATGGTTTTGAAATAAGCCCCGAATACAGCGGCAAAATCAGAGTACATATCCGTGACAAGGACGGCAAGGGCAATTATATCGGCATTGTACGCGGCGGAAAGACGAGAATCCTTGAGGCAGAGCGCGATGGAAGCTATCTGGTGTTTGAATTAGACGAGCCGAGCGAGTTTACAATACTCCATAAGCGCAGCAACGGCTGGAAGATTGCCGGAATAATTATGCTTGCCCTCGGCGTTTTGATATTTATCTTTATTTTGGTGAAAAGGAGACTGGATTCCGGCAATTCAGAAAAACCGGACAGCGTATCAGACACTGCTGATGAAGCAGAAGTAAAAGCTGAAAATAAAGAAATATCGAAAAAAAAGAATAATTTACCGAAATCAGCAAAGGATAAGGATAGTTAATCATAAAACAGGTTGACAAATACCGGCTGAGGAATTATAATTTAAGGGTCAGATGGAATAATATAATTATATTTGATTCAGGCAGAATAATTGTATTAATCTAAAATAAATAAACGGAGGTAATAAAAATGAAATATGTATGTGATGTCTGCGGCTATATTTATGATGAAGCAGCAGGAGACCCGGATAACGGAATTGCGCCCGGCACAAAGTGGGAGGATGTTCCTGAGGATTTCCTGTGTCCCCTCTGCGGCGTAGGCAAGGACCAGTTCAGCAAGATTGATTAATCGAAGAAGCTACAAAGGGCTGCTGCGGTGAGAAACGCAGCAGCTTTTTGTTGTTTGTGTTGTAAATTGTAGTTTGACGAGGAGTTATTGCAAGCTAAGCTTGCAGCCGGAGACCGCCCATGCAATGGGCGGTAA
>OIXH01001522.1_pt1 | contig 25741 bp, 23 predicted proteins | sample 1587741 | NCBI WGS metagenome assembly OIXH01 (sample SAMEA3888916, study PRJEB22519) | human gut metagenome | biome: human gut; feature: human-associated habitat; material: faeces | place: Denmark | collected 2011 | reverse complement strand
GACTTCGTCCGCCTACCGATGCTCGCATTAAACCGCCGAGTTGCGGTTTAGTCAAATAAACTATAATTTGTAACACAACAAGAAACTGCCTCATATAAATGGGGCAGTTCCTTATTTTTATTAAGTTATATCATATTAAGCAATTCCTGCTCGGTTAATACAGGTATACCCAGACTATTTGCCTTGTCGAGTTTGCTTCCGGCTTCCTCACCGGCAACAACGAAATCGGTTTTCTTCGACACGCTGCCGCTGACTTTGCCGCCGTTTGTCTCTATCAGCTTTTTTGCCTCACTGCGTTTCATGGTCGGGAGCGTTCCGGTCAGAACAAAAGTTTTTCCGTCGAACTTATCACTCGCCTTTTGGCTTTCATAAGTCATATCTACACCGCAGCGTCTCAGATGCTCAATCAGATTTATTGAGGCTTCCTCCGAAAAATAATGAACAAGGCTCTTTGCCATCTTTTCGCCAATATCGGGAATAGCCGAAATCCGCTCCTCATCCGCTTTCATTACCTCATCTATTGAGTCGAAGCGTTCAGCTATCAGCTGAGCCGCTCTTGAGCCGATAAGCCGTATTCCAAGGCCGAAAAGAACTCTGTCAAGTCCTCTGCTTTTTGACTTCTCGATTGACTCTATCAGATTCTTCGCCGATTTCTCGCCAAAGCCTTCAAGTCCTGAAATATCCTCTTCCTTAAGCTCATACAAGTCACCCGGCGTCTTTACTAGCCCCAAATCCATGAATTTTTCAACGATAGCAGAACCGAGACCGTCTATATTCATTGCCGGCTTTGACGCAAAATGAATTACGCTTCTGAGCTGCTGCGCCGGACAGTTTGAATTTGTACATCTGACTGCCGCCTCGTCGTCTATTCTCTCGACCGGTTCACCGCACACCGGGCAGTTCTTCGGCATCTCATACACTGCGGAATTCGGCTTACGCTTTGATTTAACAACGCCGACAACCTCAGGGATAACATCACCGGCCTTCTGGATAATCACCGTATCACCTATCCGAATATCCTTTGCGCGAATATTGTCAATATTATGGAGCGTTGCGCGCGAGATAAGCGAACCTGCAACCCTCACAGGTTCAAACACTGCGTTAGGCGTGACAACTCCGGTTCTGCCGACCTGCAGAACAATATCAAGCAGCTCGGTTTCTTTTTGCTCCGGCGGGTACTTATACGCCGTCGCCCACTTAGGCGTCTTTGTATTCTGACCCAAAACCTCACGTGAGTATAGGTCATTGACCTTAACAACCGCACCGTCAATATCAAATGTTAATTCACCGCGGAGATCACCCAGACGCATTATTTCGTCATACACCTCATCAATACCGTGCTGAATACGCCTGTCCGGAATGACCTTGAAGCCAAGCTTTTCCATATAGTCAAGGCTTTCGCTGTGGGTTTTAAATTCAAGTCCTTCAGCGGACTGGACGTTAAATACAAATATATCCAGGTTTCTCTGTGCGGCAATCCTGCTGTCAAGCTGCCTGAGTGACCCGGCAGCCGCATTTCTCGGATTTGCAAAAAGCGGTTCGCCGGATAGCTCACGGATTTCATTAAGCTTTAAGAACGCCGATTTCGGCATAAACACCTCGCCCCTGACCTCAAGCCTCGGAACGGGTTCTGTCAGCTTCAGCGGAATACTTTTGACGGTTTTAAGGTTATTTGTTATATCCTCGCCGACATTGCCGTCGCCGCGGGTCGAGCCTCTGACAAACTCGCCGTTTACGTACTCAAGCGAAACGGATAACCCGTCAATCTTGAGTTCTGTCACATATTCAACCTTTTCAATTCCCAAAGCCGCCACTGTTCTCTTATCAAAGTCAATCAGCTCCTGCTTGTCAAACACATCGGTAAGGCTCTGCATCTGTACTGTATGCACGACCTGTTCAAACTCGGTCAGAACCTCACCTCCGACTCTCTGACTCGGAGAATCGGAGGTTTTAAGCTCCGGATACGCTTCTTCAAGCTCAATCAGCTCACGCATAAGCCTGTCATACTCGAAGTCGCTTATCTTCGGAGCGTCCAATACATAATAATCCCTGTTCGCCTCGTTTAATATCTGTTTTAATTCTTCAACTCTCGTTTTTGATTTGGTTATATCACTCATAAATTCCACTCTAAAAATAATACTGAAATCGGTTTAACTGTTTAATTCGAGCTTTCCGACTATATCTTTAACACTTTCAAAGCCGTTTTGGTCAAGGTAATCGTTTATTCCGTTCCTGACCCTGATCCACGCATAGGGATCAACTATTCCGGCAGTTCCGACTGACACTGCGTCAGCGCCAGCAAGCAAAAATTCAATCGCATCCTCGCCGGTCGATATGCCGCCCATTCCGATAATCGGTATTTTAACAGCCTGGCGTACCTGATACACCATTCTGACTGCAACAGGCTTAACCGCCGGACCTGAAAGTCCGCCCATGTTATTATTGAGGACAGGACGTCTGGTTTTTATATCAATCTTCATACCAAGAAGCGTATTGATAAGCGAAACAGCATCTGCTCCGCCGGCTTCCGCCGCTCTTGCCATCTCGGCAATATCGGTCACGTTGGGCGAAAGCTTCACGATAAGCGGAACCTTTGATACCGCCTTAACCTTTGATGTAATCTCCTCGACCATTTTGGCGTTTGTTCCGAAAGCCATTCCGCCCTCCTTGACGTTCGGGCATGAAATGTTGAGTTCAAACATATCCAGCTTGTCATCCAAAATTTCAGCGACTTCAACATAGTCCTCTATAGCTGAACCACATAGGTTTGCGATTAGCTTTGTATCAAACTTTCTGAGCCACGGAAGCTCATGCTCAATGAAATATTCAGCGCCCGGATTTTGAAGTCCTACACTGTTTAATATACCCGATGTCACCTCCGCAATTCTCGGAGACTTATTGCCAAGTCTCGGCTTAGCCGAAAGCGCCTTAAGGCAAACAGCTCCGATATTTGACAAGTCAAAATATTCGGCATATTCATGTCCGAAGCCGAACGTACCAGAACCGGTGGTAACGGGATTTTTCCATTCCACACCTGCAATATTAACGCTCAAATCAGCCATCAAAATCCACCTCCGCTCCGTTAAATACAGGACCGTCCTTGCACACGCGCCTGCGTGAGCCGTCCTTCATTGTGCAGGTACATGTGACACATGCGCCGACACCGCATCCCATTCTTTCTTCCATGGATATGATGCACTCGATATTATTCTCTCCGCACAATTCGGCGGCAATTCTCATCATCGGCTTGGGACCGCAGGTATAAACCCTTTCAATTTTGCCGCCCGATGCAATACGGCTTTTAAGTATATCCGTCACAAAGCCCTTGCAGCCGATACTTCCGTCATCACTGGCAACAAAAACCGCTTCAGAAGCGCCTGAAAACTCATCTATCATAACCGTATTTTTTTCATCTCTGAAGCCGAGCATTACAATCGGCTTCTTAGGCAGACTTTTCGCAAGCTTTAAAAGCGGGAAAATACCTATACCGCCGCCAAGCAGAACTATATCGCCGTCAGGAATACCGCCCTCAAATTCAGTATCAAATCCATTGCCCAAAGGACCCAGAATATCAAGTCGCTGACCGACCTTTACTTTTGCTAGGCTCTGAGTTCCTTTACCTCTGACTTCAAACACAAATCTGACAAAACGATTGCTGGGACAATCGCAAATACTTATAGGACGTCTCAAAAAAGTATCACCGCCGCACAGAACATGTACAAACTGACCGGGCTTTGCCTTTCCGGCAATTTCCGGGCAATCAACCACATAATCATAAAGACCGGGACGCGGTGATGATTTTGACACAAGTTCACATATCATATACCAAACCTCCAAACCTAATACTATCTAATCCATCATTTTAAACAAGAGAAGTTTCCAGTACAATCAGGCAAAGCTTTGCTTTAAAAAATTGCCCAAAACCCAACTTCCGGTCTGCCAAGCCACGGATCGGCAATGCCGCAAACCTCTGCCTGATTGCAGTAAACAAATAATTTGAAAAACATAGTTCTTCGATAGTCTGACACTATTTTATTATAGTGCAGACATAATATCATCACGCATTCTGATTGCTTCGGCTCTTGCTGCTTCGCCTACACTGCCGCCGTTCTTCTTATATGCACACATTATTGAGCGTGAAGCGTTGACTATTGCGCCAAGTCCGTCATGGTTAAAGCTCTTTGCAACGTCCTCTGCCTTTCCGCCCTGCGCTCCGTAGCCCGGAACAAGAAAATAAGTATGCGGTATGATTTCTCTGATTCTCTCGGCTTGCTCCGGATATGTTGCGCCAACAACCGCGCCGAGATTTGCATATCCGTACTTTCCGATACTGCCCTCACTCCATTTTTTGACAAGCTCTGCCATATGCTCATATATCGGCTTGCCGTCACAGGTCAAGTCCTGAAGCTCACCGGAGGACTTATTCGAAGTTTTTACCAGAATAAACAGGCTCTTGTCGTTCTTAGCCGCCTGTTCTACAAACGGCTGTACACCGTCCGTTCCGAGATACGGGTTAACTGTAAGGCTGTCCGCATCAAAAGCAAACTCCTGCTTTGAGCCAAGCTCAGTCTTTCCGAGATATGCCTTTGCATACGCCTCGCTTGTTGCGCCTATATCGCCTCTTTTAGCGTCAAGAATAACATACAGTCCCTTCTGCTTTGCATAGTCAATCGTCTTTTTCAGGCACTTAATACCTTCAATGCCGTACATCTCATAATACGCGCACTGCGGCTTTACTGCCGGAACTATATCATAAAGCGCGTCAATCAATTCTTTGTTAAAATTAAATATCGCGTCCGCAGCTCCTTCAAATGTCTCGCCGTACTTATCAAAAGACGCCTTTAACATTTCCTCAGGGAGATAGTCAAGCTTCGGGTCAAGTCCGGCAACTGTCGGATTATTCTTTTCTCTTATTTTTTCTATCAGTACATCTATCATTTCGGTAAGCTCCTTTCAGCTTTTATATATTCTGAAATATTTATATCAACTTAAATTATCTCTTGTAAACGACTTTTCCGCCGAGAATTGTATAATCAACTCTGCCGTACAGTTTCATGCCGTCATACGGACAATTATTGTTTTTAGAAGCGAATTTGCTTATATCAACGGTATACTCATTCTCGGTATCAAACACAACAACATCGGCCGTCTTTCCAATGCCAAGACTTCCTTTATCAATTTTTATTATCTCTGAAGGATTGACAGACATCTTCTCAATCAGCTGAGAAAGCGTGAGCCTGCCCGTCTTTACGAGGTTTGTATAACTCAGACCGAGTGATGTTTCAAGTCCGACAATTCCGTTTGCAGCAAGCGCGAACTCGATTTCCTTGCTGTCGCTGTCGTGCGGCGCATGGTCGGTTGCGATTGCATCAATCGTACCGTCCATAAGCCCCTCAATAACAGCCTCGACATCCTCTTCATCACGAAGCGGAGGATTCATTTTTGCGTTTGTATTAAATCCGTCGACTGCCTTTTCTGTCAAAGAAAAATAGTGCGGTGCGGTTTCGCATGTGATTTCTGCGCCGCGCTCCTTTGCCCTGCGTATTGCATCGATTGAATTCTTAGTGCTGACATGACACACATGAAGTCTTCCTCCGACCTCCTCGGCAATCAGGACATCGCGGCTTATGGCAACGCTTTCTGCGCATTTAGGAATACCTCTGAGTCCGAGATATGTTGACATATGCCCCTCATTCATTGTGCCGCCGTCAACCAAATCCAGATCTTCACTGTGGGACATAACAGGTATATCAAACATTTTCGCATACTCAAGCGCGCGGCGCATAAGCGACGGAGTCAGAACAGGTCTGCCATCGTCCGAAACGCCAACCGCTCCTGCATTTTTCAGCTCGCCGATTTCTGCCAGCTCCTGACTCTTTTGTCCCTTTGTGATACAGCCGGTAGTGAGAACATTAGTAAGTCCTACCTCTTTGCCTCTGTCCGTCACGTACTTAACCAAAGCTGCGTTATCCACAACCGGATCTGTGTTCGGCATACATACAACGGTTGTGACACCGCCGTGTGCCGCCGCCGCACTGCCGGTAGCTATATCCTCTTTATACTCATATCCCGGCTCGCGAAAGTGTACATGCAAATCAATCAAGCCGGGGGCAACCACCTTGCCCTCGGCGTTGATAACCTCTGCACCGCCGGCTTCGATGTTTTTATCAACTTTTGAAATAACCCCGTCTGTTATAAGTACATCAAGCTTTTCATTAATATTGTTTTTCGGATCAACAACCAATCCGCCCTTTATCAAAATACTTGAACCTGAATTTATATCCATTTCTGAACTTCCTCCTACTCTCCAAATCTCTTTCCGTTGGCAAGCATGTTAAGCACTGACATACGAACGCATACTCCGTTTGTGACCTGCTCTTTTATCACGCTCTGACTGCCGTCAACTATGTCAGGATTAAGCTCAACCCCTCTGTTAACCGGACCCGGATGCATAAGTATAGCGTCAGGCTTTGCAAGAGCAAGCCTTTCTTTGTTTACGCCAAAATACTTGTTGTATTCTCTGACAGACGGGAACAGACCCTTTTTCTGTCTTTCAAGCTGAATTCTCAGACCCATTACGACATCTGCCCCTTCAATCGCCTTTTCAACGTCATTATAAACAGCAACGCCAAACTCTTCAAGATTAACAGGCATCAAAGTTGACGGTCCTGCAAGAGCAACCTCGGCGCCCAGCTTCTTAAGGCCGTATATATTGCTTCTTGCAACACGGCTGTGCTTTACATCGCCGATGATTGCGACCTTAAGCCCCTTTATACTGCCCTTTTTCTCTATCATAGTCATCATGTCGAGAAGCGCCTGCGTCGGGTGCTCATTCATTCCGTCACCGGCATTGACAATTTTCGATTTTGTGTACTTTGAAACCAGATGCGGTGCGCCGGACTGATTATGACGGATTATTATAACATCCGTTCCCATTGCCTCAAGTGTGCGGACAGTATCGATAAGTGTTTCACCTTTAGCTACACTGCTGCTGCTTGCCGAAACATTTGCCGCAACAGCGCCGAGATACTTTGAAGCAAGCTCAAACGACACTCTTGTTCTTGTACTGTTCTCAAAAAACAAGGTAATTATACTTTTGCCGTTTAATAACGGCGACTTTTTCACGTCATTAAGTAGCACTTCTTTTTTCAGCCTGAAGGCGTCCTCCAAGATTGCATTTATATCCTCTGCCGAGGTTTCTTTTAAGCCCAGTAAATTCTCTATCATTGCTTTTCCTCTGTTGTATAATTAAAAGTTTAACATAATTGTTTACGTAAATAATTAATTAATAAATCTATATTTTAAATTCTGCCGGTCTGCTGCGCTTTTCAATCAGCACACATGTCTCACCGTCAACTTCATCAAGGTGCAGCGCGACACGCTCAAGGTTTGAGCTTGGAACACGCACGCCGACATAGTCGGCGCTGATAGGGAACGACCTTCTGCCCCTGTCAATAAAGCAGGCAAGCTGAACCTCGGACGGTGAACCCAAATTAAGCAAAGCGTCAATCGCTGTATGAATCGTTTTGCCGGTATACAGTATGTCATCAACAAGTATGACAATCTTGTTATCGATCGAAAAACCAATATCCGTATCGTTAAGCACAGGGTATTTTGCAATCAGATTATGATCCGAACCGTATAGAGTAATATCAAGCGTTCCGACCTCGACATTCATCTCACCGGATTTGACTATCCGCTCAGCGAGCATTTTAGCAATGTTTGCACCGCGTCTGACAATTCCGATAAGACAAACGCTCTTCTCGCCGTAATTCCTCTCGATAATCTGACCTGCAATCCGTGAAAGCTTCTTCTGAATTTCATCTTTTTCCAAAATCACAGTCTTCATAAAAATACCCCCTTATTCCAAAATAGCAAAGGCAAAAATTGCCCTTGCTACTATTATATCCTAATATTACCTGTTTGTCTACAAAATTTTTCCCAAAATAAATTAAATAATTATTTAATATTACTTCTTGATTAAATATAATTCTCCGTCTGCGGATGCCGTAAAATCACGATTTATTTCTTAAAACTTCAAGCACACTTGCGTAATACTCCGGCAAATCCGAGGTGAACTCCATATACTCGTGGCTTGTCGGGTGGATAAATCCCACCTTATATGCGTGAAGTAATTGCCCTTTCAGATTAAACTCCTCTTTTTTTACGCCGTAGGTCTTGTCCCCGACAATCGGGTGACCGTTTTTTGACATGTGTACACGGATTTGATGAGTGCGTCCCGTTTCGAGAATGCACTCAACAAAGGTATACTTTCCGAAGCGTTCAAGCACGTTATAATTCGTAACCGCCTCACGGGAATTGTGATAGGTTATTGTCATCTTTTTTCTGTCGGACGGGTGTCTGCCTATCGGCGCGTCTATTCTGCCCTTATCACTTTTTATATTGCCGTGTACCAAAGCCTTGTACGCACGGGTCAAACTGTGTTCTTTAATCTGCTCAGACAAAAACTGATGTGCCTTGTCATTTTTGGCAACGAGCAAAAGTCCGCTTGTATCTTTATCTATTCTGTGGAGTATTCCCGGACGTTTCTCTCCGTTTATGCCGGACAACGAATCGCCGCAACGCCATAACAGCGCATTGACCAGCGTACCGCTGTAGTTGCCGGCTGCCGGATGAACAACCATTCCCTGCGGTTTGTTAACCACAAGCATATCGCTGTCCTCATACACGATTTCAAGCGGAATGTCCTCAGCAATAATCTCAGCATCATCGGCTTCGGGAATAGTAACCGTCAGCTTGTCGCCCGGCTTCAGCTTATAATTCGCCTTGGTTACTACGGTATCACCAACACGCAGATTTCCGTCGAGTATGAGCTTTTTTATTCTTGACCTTGTGACATCAGCCATGTTATCAGACAAAAACTTGTCAATCCGCTCTCCTGCTCCATTATCCGGCTCAGCGATATATGTCATTATCTCAGCGGAATTAATTTCTTCATCTGCTCCGCCGCTTATCTTGTCGCTTAACATAATTACCTCTTAATTCAAAAAGTATATTTATTCTTTCTCGGATTCAATCAAATTTTTATTATCATCGGCAAAAAATATAAAATGTACAACAAGTGCCGCTGCGCCGACACACACTGCTATATCGGCAATATTGAACACAGGGAAGTTGATTAATCTGAAATCAAGAAAGTCAACAACAAAGCCTTTAGATACACGCTCAATCATGTTGCCAATTGAGCCGCTGAAAATAAGCACTGTACCAAGCTTAAGCCATGCGTCTTTGCTGTGCGCTTTGTAAAAATATATTCCAAGCACAACAAGGATTATTATCGACAGAGTGACGAACACTATCCGCTTGTCACGAAGCATACCGAATGCCACACCGCTGTTTTCAACATATGTAAGATGCAATATCCCGTTTATAATCGGAACACTGCTGATGTCCATGAGATTCTTTACAGCTAAATACTTTGTAAATATATCCAAAGCCAAAACCAATATACCGATAATGCAATAAATCATTCTATTCTGTCCTTCAATCAAAATTTATTCTTTATAATAAACAAGGGATTGGTATGGGAATTATTTTCCAACCAATCCCGGAACAAAAGTTCGGTTTAATCATTTACCGGAACATACTCGCCGTTCTCGTCCAGCTTAATCCTCGGCAGTTCCTGGGTTACCTTTTCTATTTGAGCCGCAATGCTTGAATTGAGCTTGCCCAAATCCAAATCGCTGTCCTCAGGCATATCGGGTATATCGTTTATATCGCTTTTTATAACCTCGACTGCCTCAGCGCTGCTTCGGATTACCTTGTCGGTATCAATGTTTATATCAGAATACTGCTTGATTGTTTCAAGCTGTGAATTCAGAAGCGACACCACCTTTGCCTTAAACACCTCAACGCTGCGCTTCATTTCTTCATAGCGATAATTAATTCCGGCAACCTCCTTTGCTGCCTCATTAATAATTTCGCCTGCCTTGGTCTCAGCGTTTTTGATTATAACCTGTGCCTGTTCGTGAGCGTTGGAACGTATCTCATCGCCGGCGCCCTTTGCAACCGAAAGCGCATTCTTAAGCGTTGACTCCATGGACTTATACTGCTTTACCGCATCTGTAAGCATGCCTATTCTGTCCATAGCCGCAAGATTCTCCTGATATATCTTTTCGTAACAAAGCGATACCTCCTGTAGAAAGCTATTCACTTCAGAAATACTGTAACCGCGCATTTCCTTTTTGAATTCTTTGTTTTCAATATCAGCAGGTGTAAGCATAACCATATCCTCCAATTCAGTCTATTACGGCAATTATGCCCGAATTTCCAATACCTGAGCCGTGTTAAACACCTTTTAACATGCTCAAATGTACTTCTCTATTATAATACTATTTCTGCCTTTTCTGGTTATTCCACAAATCTCGGTTAATTTAAATCTTCCGAATGATCTGACAGAAATCAGGTCGCCTTCACCGACAATACATGAAACGCTTTTTGCTGTCTCAAAGTTCAGATTGACCCTTTCCGCCTTTATAAGCTCCGCGGCCTTTGAACGCGAAATATTAAGCGCTGCCGAAACAACGCAGTCAAGCCTGAGTGATGACACAGTTTCACGCAGGAACTGCGTTTTCTTCTTCGGAATACTCGTGTTTGACAAAACCACGCTCCGAATACTGATTCCATGTCTGCCGATTTTAGTGAGATTGTCAATTATATAACCGGCCATTTCAGGTCTGACAAACACTAAGCACTTATCATCAAACGGCAGAATATCGCCAATATTCTCACGCTTTATTCCAAGTCCCATCAGGCTTCCGAGATAGTCTCTGTGGCTTAAATCCGCAATATTCCGACCGGTTATTTCCAGTACGGAAATCAGGCTGTCATAATCCGGCTCGATATACTCCGGACAGCAGATAAACATGCAGCGTTCAGCTTCATCGTATCCGCCGAAAAACTCAGTCTTTAAGTCCGGCGGAATTTCCCCGGCAATCTCAGCCGACGCAACCCGAACCTGATGCGGGTCAAGAAAACCGACCGTCTTTTCGGTATACTGTCGCTCTGCGCTCCGGACGGCGTCAAAAACCTTTGACACTATCAGCTTGTCGTCCGGGCTTATATTTGCAGGTTTATTCATTGATTAAAAATTAACCCCAGTTCTCGCCAAAGCTGCTCCTATCGTTCAGAACCCCAATATTGCAGGGCGCAATCAGGAATATACCCTTTGAAACCTTTTGAATATTACCATCCAAAGCATAAACGGCACCGCTTATGAAATCAACAATTCTGCGCGACGTAGGAGTATCAACAGCCTCGAGATTTATTACTATCGGCTTTCTCTCCTTCAGGTAATTGGTAATGTCTGTTGCTTCCTCATATTTTTCGGGACGCATGATAACCAGCTTCATCTGAGGGTTGTCCTCATATCTGTTTACTCTTGCGCTGTTTCTTACAGAATTTCTTCTGCTGGGCATATATGATTCATTACTGTTTCTTTGCGGCTCATCATACATATCCTCATCAGCATAATCATCATAATATTCCTCTTCGTATGTATCCCCCACATCTACACCAACCAAATTGTACACCTTATCCATAAAGCTTCCCATTTTGTTACCTCCTATAATTTCTGTATATTCATAGATTTCATATTTAACAAATTTATTTAATATTCTTTGAGCTGTAATCCCTCGCGCCGAATATTGCGGTTCCTACTCTTATCATAGTGGCTCCTGCTTCAATCGCTTCTTTGTAGTCATGCGTCATTCCCATCGAAAGCTCTTTAAGCCTATGCTTGTCGGCAAGCGTCTTTAGCTCGCTGAAGACGCTGAGATTTTGTTCGCGGCTGTAGTCTCTGACGGATATTGTCATAAGCCCGGTAACCCTTATATTTTCAAGCTGTCTGACCTCATCTAAAAAACCGTCCAACTCGCCCGGACTTATGCCAAACTTGCTTTCCTCGCCCGAAACATTTACCTGAATCAGTACGTCCTGGACAATGCCTACAGTCTTTGCTCGTTTGTTAATTTCAAGAGCCAGAGGAATACTGTCAAGCGAATGAATAAGTGCAGCCTTGCCAACGATGTGGCGAACCTTGTTTTTCTGAAGATGTCCGATCTGATGCCAGCGCACATCGCTTATCTCATCGTACTTTTGAGAAAGCTCCTGTGGTTTGTTCTCGCCGAAATCAGCCGCTCCGGCATCAACAGCTTGTCTCACATACTCAATCGGTTTTGTCTTTGACACAGCGATAAGCGTAATGTCATCGGGATTTCTGCCGCACTCTGAGGCAATTTTTCTGATATCCTCAAGCACACTAAGATAATTCTTTTTTATATCTAAAACTTCATCTTTATTCAGCGCTTCACTCATATTATCACCTTGTAATAATTTATCTTAATGCTCTCGCTTTACTGTCTGACAACTTTACCTTCTTCAATGCCCTTTGTATTTATGATAACCTCATCGTATATTTCAAGATGAGTTTCATAATTTGAATCTATAACCGCTTTTATAATCGCCCATTCCTTATTGTTGTACAAAAGCTCCACCGGAACAAATCTTGCGACACCCAAACGGATAACATATACACCCTGCTTGCCGTCAATAACGCGCAAAGCGGAGGACGGAACCTTTATTCCGTCTGAACTTTCAGTCAGAAGCTCAGCGGACACCTTGCTGGTTGTATATATAGAATCGATATATCTTGTGGAATACACGGTTATTGCAACCTTACCGCTCTCCGGTTTTGAAATTGCTGTAACCGAACCCGTAACAATACTGTCGGACAAATCATAGAACTTAAGGCTGACATTGCCTCCTACTTCAAAGTTCTCCGCGTCCTTTTCAGGTATAATACCAACAAAGTACCATTCGTAGTTATCAATAACCTTGCACACTGCTTCGCCCGAAGTCACAGTCGATGCAGTAGAAACATCTTCTTTTTTTATGCTGTTTAAGTAAGACGGTGTAGCGTCACCCATCATGTCAACAGAAAGCGCCGTTTCGTATCCGTCGATTTTTGACGAAAAAACTCCCGCACGCGGTGCGATAATCTCCTGCCTTTCATCGGTGATACCGCTTTCAAGCTCGCTCAACTCATCATTTAACTCTTCAAGCTTCTCTTCGTCAGACTTTCCGTTGCCGGACGCAGCCTGCTTTTTATTAATGTAGTCATTTATTATTTCTTTTTCATCTGCTATATCGGCAAATGTGTTTTTTTCACGAATCTGTGTCAGCTTCTGCGCTTCATCAGCAATGTTAAGTTCGATTTTTACGGCATTCGCCGCATATACATCGGCTTCGCTGTCGCTTTTTTCAAGCTTTTCAATTTCACTTTTTACGGTGCTTATCCTTTCGGTAACAGCAGGGTCAACCTGTCCGTTGTACACGGTGGCAATTACATCGCCTTCATTAACTCTCTGCCCTTCTTTTGCATTACATTCAAGATAACCGTCAATCGTTGTTTCAATAAGTTCCTGCTCTCTGAAAATATATCCGTCCGCAAGCACATATTCTTCAATACTTCCCTTAAGCGCGGTAAATGTTTCAACTGAATTGCCTGCTCTGAAAAAAATACTTATTACAAGAAAAAACGCTGCAAATACTAAAAAAAGCTTCGGTATAAGAAATAACCTTTTTTTCAGATTTCTTTTCCGTCTTTTCTCATATATTGTATTAGAATTGTCAGTAGTTTTTGCCATAAAAGACTACCTCCAATCATACAAACAGTAATTACAGTTTTCTGTTAATAAAGCGTCTATAGCATCTAAACATACATATCCAATCTACATTTGTAATTATTATAATACGTTAAAATTATCATGTAAACCACAATCAAAAAGTTGTTGCCAAACTGTAACTTAATTGTAAAACAAAAGGCTGAATATGCTAATTTATCACATATTCAGCCATATTATTTCATTATTCCTTTTAAACCATGTAAGCTGACGCTTGGCGTATCTCCTTGACTCCTGCTTGATTTTGTCAATCGCCGCATCAAGTGTGCATCTGCCTTCAAAATATTCAACGAGCTCCTTATATCCTATTGCCTGCATCGAAGTCGCATCACGGCTTATTCCCATTTCAAGCAAATTCTTAACCTCATCCAAAAGTCCGTTTTCAAGCATTATATCGACGCGCTTGTTTATACGCTCGTACAATTCCTCTCTCGGTCTGTTAAGCCCATAAATCTCAGCGTTATAAAGACTTTCCCTGACAGACTCACGGTCAAGCTCCGTTTTTGTTTTGCCGGTTGTCTTGTAAATTTCAAGCGCCCTGATTACCCTTTTCAGGTTATTCGGATGTACGGCTTCCGCAGACTTTGGGTCTACTTTCTTTAACATATCATGCACATACTCATTGCCGTGTTCTTCCGCTGCCTTCTGAAGCTCACTGCGATACTCAGGGGCACTTTCATTTTCGGCAAAATCAATGTTTTTAATCACACTGTCAAAATACAGTCCGGTACCGCCGCACAAAATCGGAACTCTGCCCCGCGCCAGTACATCGTCTATACACGACCTTGCTTCTGTGACAAACCTTGCCACACTGTAGTTTTCCCATGGTTCGGCGATATCAATCATATGATGTGGTATGCCGTCCATTTCGTACTTTGTCGGCTTTGCCGTTCCTATATCCATATGCCTGTAAATCTGCATTGAATCGCACGATATTACTTCGCCGCCGCACTTTTTAGCAAGCTCAATGGCATATGCGGTCTTTCCCGACGCTGTCGGACCTACTGCGCCGTAAATCTTTGGTTTAATGCTGTCACTCATATTTACCTCAAATATACTCGATTACTATAAAGATTTAAACTATGCGCTTAAACATCTTTTCTATTTCATACTTTGTCTGCTCAACCACAATCGGTCTGCCGTGCGGACAGGTCTTAATGCCCTTTGAATACAGCTCGTTCACTTGATTTATCACCTCTGCCATTTCTGACATTGACAACTTATCATTTGCCTTTATCGCATATTTACACGAAATCATATCAAGAGCTTTCTCTTCAAAATCTGCGACCGGGTGACGGATGTTATCCACATATGCGTCAACAATCTCAAGCAGTAAATCCCTTATTTCATCATCGCTTCCTATGATAGGCGTCTCGTTTACAAGAACCGCATTTTTGCCGAACTCCTCTATCTTAAAGCCAAACCTTTCAAATTCCTTTAAGTTTGACATAAGAGCGTCATACTCAATATGACTTAAGCTCACAACAACCGGCGCCAGCAGCACCTGCGACATTCTTTCGCCTTCAAAATAAGAATGCTTTAAGTCCTCAAACCTTGCTCTTTCGTGAGCGGCGTGCTGATCAATCATGTAAAGCTTATCCTGCTGACAGGCCAATACATATGTATCGAAAAGCTGACCTATTATCCGATAATCCGTAAGCAATGCCGAACCGTCTCTGCCGTCGCCGAACACCTCGCCGTCCGTGATGCTGCCGTCTTTTGTAAAGTTTATCTGTCCGAGTGTATCTTCTTTCGCATCGGCTGCATTGATATTCTTTTCATCGCTGGCTTTCTTATCATCATCAATTATATTATATATGTCTACGCTCTTATTATCGGCAGCCGCAGCTTCTTTTACAGCTTTGGATATGTCAGTTTTGGGCGTTGTGTAGTTTAAGAAATTATTAATTATCTCAGGAGTCAGACCTGAAGATACGTCGTGCAATCTTGCAGAACTGAATCCGTTTGAATTTTCTACACTGTACTTGAAATCATGACCGGTATTAGTTTGCTTCAGTTTTTGCGAGGTGTTAACTTCAGCCGGCGATAAATCAGATACCGGGCTTAATTCCTGCTTAGGCTCAGTCTGCGATATATTCTTTTGATTTAAAGCCTCGGAATTGTTTATCTCACCGTAAAACGCATTTTTTATAGCGTGATACACAATATCATAAAGCGCTTTTTCATTTGCAAACTTAACCTCTGTCTTTGCCGGGTGAACATTAACGTCAACAAGCTCCGGCGGCAGATTTATTTCAAGCACAAAAAACGGGAACTTGCCGACCATTATTGAATTTCTGAAGGCTTCCTCCGCCACCTTTGACACAACATGGTTTTTGATATATCTGCCGTTGACAAAAAGCGTCTGCTTTGTGCGGTTTCCGAAAGATAATTCGGGCTTGCCGACAACACCGCTTATGTGAACGCCCTCTTCAGTATAGTCAACCGGAATAACTGATTTTGCAAACTTAAGTCCATAGACCTTAAGTATTACATTTTTGATGTCGCCGTCGCCGCTTGTGTTGAATATCTGCTTTCCGTCACAAATATAATCAAACGCAATCTCCGGCTTTGAAAGCGCAAGCCTTGTCATAAGATCCGACACATAGCCCGCCTCGGTGCTGTCACGCTTTAAGAACTTCATTCTCGCGGGAACGTTGGCAAACAAATCCTCGACTACCATAATTGTTCCGTCAGCACATGCAATCTCATCAGGCTCACCGCATATACCGTGGTCAACGGTATAGTGAATTCCGACCTCGTTTTGCGCAGTCTTTGTTATTATATCAACCTTTGCCACAGCACATATACTCGCCAGAGCTTCGCCTCTGAATCCCATCGTATTGATTTTGAACAAGTCGTCCGCGTCACGGAGCTTGCTTGTAGCATGGCGCAAAAATGCGGTCGGCACCTGCTCAGGCGGAATTCCCTTACCGTTGTCAGCGACGCGGATCAGCTTTACTCCGCCGTTTTGTATCTCAACAGTTATCTTGTCAGCACCTGCGTCTATAGAGTTTTCAACAAGCTCCTTAACAACTGACGCCGGGCGTTCCGCAACCTCTCCGGCCGCAATCTTGTCCGCAACATCTGAGGGCAGAACCTTTATTATTGAATTCTCTGAACTACTCAATCAAATCACCGCCTTTTATAATAACCCAAAAAACTATAGCTTCTTGGCTCTTGCCTGGAGGTCAAACAGCTTGGTCAGCGCCTCCACGGGAGTAATCGTATTCAAATCAAGCTGTTTAAGCTCGGAAATAACCTCATTGTCCGCTGCACCGAAGAAGTCAAACTGTTCTTCAAATCCATTCGACTTTTTGACGCCGGAATTATTCGTCCTGACATCAACAGTATTAACCTGCTTCTTGTCACGGCTTTCAAGAATTGCGGCGATTTCTTTGGCACGCTTAATTACAGACTTTTTAACGCCGGCAAGAGCCGCAACCTCAACACCGTAGCTCTCGTCCGCTCCGCCGGGGATTATCTTTCTTAAGAACGTTATGTCATCACCGCGTTTTTTGACAGCAATACAGTAATTCTTAACATTATCAATTGTATCTTCAAGCTCGGTCAGTTCGTGATAATGCGTTGCAAACAATGTTTTTGCTCCGCATTTCTTAATGTCGGCAATATGCTCAACTACCGCCCATGCTATACTGAGCCCGTCAAATGTGCTTGTGCCTCTGCCGATTTCGTCAAGGATAATAAGGCTCTTTTGAGTTGCATTGTTTAAAATATATGCAACCTCCTTCATCTCAATCATAAAGGTACTGTCGCCCGAACTCAGATCGTCGGACGCGCCGACTCTGGTAAAGATCTTATCCACAATGCCAATCTCGGCAGACGACGCCGGAACAAAGCTTCCCATCTGCGCCATGAGCACAATAACCGCAACCTGGCGCATATATGTGGACTTACCTGCCATATTCGGTCCCGTTATAATCGAAATCTGGTTTGACGCATTATCAAGCGTTGTATCATTAGGAATGAATACGTTTGATTTGTTTATCGCTTCCACAACCGGGTGTCTGCCGTCTTTGATAATAATTTTGTCTGAATCATTGACATTTGGCATTACATAACCGTTCTTCTCAGCTACTACGGCAAGCGAACACAAAACATCTACCAGACCTATGACGCTTGCTGTCTCACGGATTTTGTCATACTGCTCCGCAATCTTGTCGCGGACATTGCAGAATATGGTATATTCCATATCCGTAACCTTGGTATCCGCATTTAATATTTCGTCCTCAAGCTCCTTAATCTTTGGAGTAATGTACCGTTCAGCATTGACAAGCGTTTGTTTTCTGATAAAGTGCTCCGGAACCTTGTCGGTATTTGACTTGCTGACCTCGATATAATAACCAAAGACCTTATTAAAGCCGAGCTTCATATTCTTTATTCCGCTGCTCTCTTTCTCCTGTTCAACCAGATCCTTAATCCATTCCTTGCCGTCTTTTAATATTCTGCGGACTCTGTCAAGCTCCGCATTGGCGCCTTCCTTAATCATGTTTCCGTTTCTGAGTGAGACGGGAGCCTTCTCGTCAATCGAATCGTCAATCAGCTCATATAAATCCCTGAGGTCAGAGAAGGTTCTGAGCTGCGAAGCCAGCAGCTTGCTCTTGCACCGCATGAGGCATTGTCTGAGCTCCGGCAGTCTTTCAAAAGAACGCTTAAGGCTGAGCAAGTCATGACAGTTTGCCGTCTTATACGTAACCTTGGTCACAGTACGCTCAATATCCGAAATACCCTTAAGTATATCAATAATCTCCTCGCGCAGAAGTGCGTTTTTAAAAAGCTCATCAACAGCATACAGCCGGTTCTGTATAGGAATGCGATTTATCAGCGGCGCTGTAATCATCTTTCGCATAAGCCTGCCGCCCATTGAAGTCTTTGTCTTGTTCAGAACCGAGAGCAGGCTGCCTTTTGTATTACGTTCACGGATTGTCTCGGTTATCTCAAGATTGCGCATACTGTACATATCAATCTGCATTGCGCCCTCGTCTGAGAGTATATCAATACTCTTTAAGTTTCCAAGCTCGGTCTTTTGCGTATCTTTCAAATATTCAAGCATACCGCCGAGACTGCATATAGCAGAATCCATTTTACCAAGGCCGATTTCGGCAGCTGAGCCAAACTGATGTTCAATATTCTTCTCAGATGTATCAAAATCAAAAGCCCAGTCGTAATAATTACGCACGAAGCAGCTGAACTTCTGCTTCAGCATATTTACATAATCCGTATTCTCAAACGCATTGAGATTCATGATAATCTCAGTCGGCGAAAATCTGACCAGCTCGCTCATAATCTCATTTGCCATGTTCTTGCCGTCGTAACAGCCGACAAACACCTCGCCCGTGGTAATATCGACAAACGAAAGTCCTACCGAACTTTCACCTCTGTAAAACGAACACAGGTAGTTGTTCTTCTGGTCATCAAGAGCCGTTGTATCCATAATCGTACCCGGTGTAATAACGCGAATTACCTCACGGCGGACAATGCCTTTAGCTTCTGCCGGATCCTCTGCCTGCTCACAAATCGCTACATTACAGCCGTGTTCGACAAGCTTATTTATATAACTGTCAACAGAATGAAAAGGAACGCCGCACATTGGCGCACGTTCCTCAAGTCCACAGGCACGACCTGTCAGAGCTATTTCCAAGATCTTGGACGCAGTGATAGCGTCGTCAAAAAACATTTCATAAAAATCACCGAGTCTGTACATAAGGATTGAATCGGGATAACAATCCTTAACAGCAAAATACTGCTGCATCATCGGCGTTAATTTTTCTCTGTCTATTATCATCGGTTTCACTCCTATTTCGCACCGGATTTTTAAAGATTAATGGCAGCCTCCGCAGGTTGAGCATGAACCGCCGCAGCTGTGTTCTTCCTCTCCGACAATGAAATGCTTTAAAATGCTATCCATCTGACCGAGGAGCATTTCGTAATCTCTCGCTGCCTCAAGGTATTCTTTAATAGTTGCGTTTGACGCAATCTTTTCGAATTCCTCTTGAAGGAACTGATTTACCTGCTGTGCCTCCTCGGGCGTTGGCTGCTTATCTTTGAATTCCATCATCTTTTGTTCTCTCGTTCTGTTGTAGCCGTCAATCAAAGTTTTTGCTTCTGCATCGCTGAGCAGTTTCTTGCTCGTTTCATCAGCCTTCTGTTTGATAGGACTTATTTTGATAAGCTCACCGAGTTCTCTTGCTTTTTCAAATATTGCTTCCTGATTTGTCATCTTTTTATCTCCTTTTTTACCAAACTCTAAGGGTTTGTATTCTATATGTTAATCTGATATACCATAACTGCTAAAGCTAACAATACACCTTATACGTCTGTTTCTGCTCAGTTGTCCGCTTGTTATACAAAAATTTGTTCAACTTATAACGCGCAAGTCTGTCACAGCTCGCCAAACAACGACCATGTCTGCGCCTGAGTAATTTTTACCTTCTGCATGGTTCCGATAAGCTCGTCAGCCTTAAGGCCGCTGCCTGAAAACGAAAAGTTTACAACCTTTCCGCCCTCTGTTCTGCCGGTCAGAGTGTCGGAATTCGTTTTGCTTACACCCTCGACAAGAACCTCCTCTGTCCTGCCGACATATGCGTCGTTTTTGCGTTTTGAAATCTCATTCTGAACCCTGAGCATCTCATCAAAATTTCTGTGCTTTTGTTCGTCGGTGAGGCTGTCGGGCATTTCTGCTGCCGGCGTTCCCTTACGCTTTGAATATATAAACGAAAATATCATGTCGTATTCCGCTTCTTTGAGGACACTCAGAGTATCATCAAAATCCTCCTGAGTTTCAGTCGGAAATCCGACAATTATATCGGTTGTCAAAACAATATCGGGCATTGCACGGCGAACCTTTGCAAGCTTTTCAAGATACTGCGCTCTTGTATACTTTCGGTTCATATCCTTAAGCACCTTATCCGAACCCGATTGAACAGGGAGATGAAGCTGCTTGCAAATTTTCTTTTCCTCAGCCATTGCCTGGATAAGCTCGTCAGAAATATCCTTAGGGTGGCTTGTCATAAACCGAACCCGCTCAATACCGTCAATTTTGCACACCTCACGCAGAAGCTCATGAAATTTAAGACCCTCGCTGAGGTCATTGCCGTATGAGTTAACGTTCTGACCGAGAAGCATGATTTCCTTATAGCCTTGTTCTGCAACTTCGCGGCACTCGCTTAAAATATCCTCTGCGCTTCTGCTGCGTTCTCTGCCTCTGACATAAGGCACGATACAGTATGTGCAAAAATTATTGCAGCCATACATTATCGGAACCTTTGCAAGCGGCGGCTTGTCGCGCTTCACGGAAATATTTTCAAAAATCGAACCTGTCTCGTTCTCAATATCAAACACTCTTTGTTTTTCCATTGCCTCGCTCAAAATCTGAGGGAAACGATAAAGCGCATGAGTACCGAAAACCATGTCAACATGCCTGTATTTTGACTTTATTGTATTTGCGATATGCTCCTGCTGCATCATACAGCCACACACGCCGATTAACATATCAGGCTTTCTGCGCTTCTTGTGTTTAAGCGCACCTAAGTTCCCGAATACACGAAGCTCAGCGTTTTCACGCACGGCGCATGTGTTATAAAGAACCAGGTCAGCCGAGTCTGTTTCGTTGCATAACTCATAGCCCATATCAGCAAGCATTCCCTTTATCTTTTCGGAATCGCTCTCGTTCTGCTGACAGCCATAGGTCTCGACAAAAGCCCTCGGAGCTGTTTCCTTTTGTGAGTTTAAAGCTCTGATTTTTGCAATAAAGTCACTCTGCTTCTGCATTTCCTCACTGCTGATATGTCTGTTTTCTGATTTAGATTTGTTTTCCATAATATAATTTTAAAAATATATTTCAAATATACTGCTTATTTCTATTTGCTCTCAATATGTCTGTACTTTTTATTTTCAATATCTCTGTACTTTTCAAGAATGTTATTAATTCTGCAAATCGGCGTAAGCAATTCACTTATAGACTTGTCCTCGTTTATCTTTTTGATAATAAGTGCGATGAACTTCGACATATCAACCTCGTGATACCACTCACAATCCTTAAGCTCAGGGCGTCTGTAAACAAGATTTGTAGTAAATACAGCGTCAATCATGCCTTGTTCATATGCCTGATTAAACTTATCAACACCCTCAGTAAACAAACCGAAAGATGAAAATACTATAATCCTCTTAGCTTTTCTCTTTTTGAGTTCGTGTGCAACATCAAGCATCGACTCGCCGGATGCAATCATGTCGTCTACCACGATTACGTTTTTATCGGTGATGTCTTTGCCCAGGAACTCATGGGCTACGATCGGATTTTTGCCGTTTACAACCCTTGAATAATCTCTTCTCTTATAGAACGTACCAAGATCCATGCCGAGAACGGACGAATAGTACATACACCTGCCCATTGCCCCCTCGTCAGGCGATACGATAAGCGTATTGTCCGTATCTAAAATAATATCGGAATTATAATTAAGGCATGCCTTAATCATCTGATATGTCGGACGTACATTCTCAAAGCTTCTGAGCGGAATTGCATTTTGAACCCTTGAATCGTGCGCATCAAACGTCAGGATATTGTCAACTCCCATATTAGCCAGCTCCTGGAGCATCATTGCACAGTCAAGCGACTCTCTCGCAACTCTTCTATGCTGTCTGCCCTCGTAGAGCATAGGCATAATAACAGTAATACGCTTTGCCTTGCCGCCGATAGCCGAAATAACTCTCTTTAAATCCTGATAATGGTCATCCGGACTCATCGGGTGCTCTTTGCCGTACATATTATAAGTAACACCGTAGTTAAACGGGTCAACGATAATATGAATATCATACGTTCTGACAGAATGAGAGATAACAGCCTTTGCTTCACCCGTACCGAACCTGGGACAGTTCGTAGGAATTAAAAAGCTGTCAATGTCGGAATCGTTGTCCTCATTGAACTTTTTAAGGTGAGCATTCACCTTTTCGGCTATATCCTCACAGCCCTTCATACCAATAATACCAAGTCTACCAAGATTGTAAGATTCTACAGGATTTTGTTGCATCTTTATAGTACCTTTCTATATAAAAATTATAATTATTCACGAGTTTAATAAATACAATAAAGCAGCCAAGCAAAATTTATTATTTTACTTGTTGTTACGCTTGAGCAGTTCATATCTGATATCCCAAAGCTTCTGCGATAAGTCAACAAAATATGTCTGAGGATTTTCAAAGCGTTTAACCTCGTCCCAGATAAGAGCAAGTGATTTTTCAGCATATTCTTTTATCTCTTGCAGCTCAGGCGAATTGTATACGAGCTTGCCGCTCTTGAATATCGGAACCTGAAGCTCAACCGCCTTAAAATTCGTAACAGTTTTACGTTTCCAGGTGTTTTGCGGATCAAAAATCTCATACGGCTTGCTCTCATCAATTACCTCATCATAAGTCGTAAGAACATCAGCTATTGCCATTCCGCTTTCTTTTGAATAAAGCCTTATAACCTTCTTGAAATACGGATTTGTGATTTTCTGAACATTCTCGCTTATCTTTATCTTAGGTATAATTTCGCCGTTCTCCTCAGTGGCGACAAGCTTGTACACCCCGCCGAAAACAGGCTCCGACTTTGACGTAATAAGCCTTTCGCCTACGCCGAAGGAATCAATTTTTGCCCCCTGCTGCAAAATATCGCGTATGATGTATTCATCAAGTGAGTTGGAAACGCATATACCTGCGCTTTCCCAACCTGCTTCATCAAGCATCACTCTCGCCTTTTTTGAAAGATATGTTATATCGCCGCTGTCAATACGTATACCGCATTTTTTGATGCCGAGCGGCTTTAAAACTTCATTAAACACGCGAATCGCGTTCGGCACACCGCTCTTTAACACATTATAGGTATCAACAAGCAGCGTACAGTTTTCGGGATAGCACTTTGCGTATGCCGTAAATGCGTCATATTCACTGTCAAAGCTCTGAACCCAGCTGTGCGCCATGGTTCCGAGCGCCGGAACGCCGAACATCTGATCTGATATAGTACATGCGGTTCCTGCAACGCCGCCTATATATGCGGCTCTTGCGCCGTAAATCGCCCCGTCATAACCCTGCGCGCGCCTTGAACCGAACTCCATAACAGGTATACCGTTTGCAGCGCTCACTATACGGTGACTCTTTGTAGCAATCAGGCTCTGATGGTTAACCGTAAGCAGAACCATTGTTTCAACAAACTGCGCCTGAATTATCGGACCTCTTACAGTGACAATAGGCTCATTCGGGAATATCGGCGTACCCTCAGGCACCGCCCAGACATCACATTCAAACTTAAATGTCGAGAGATAATCAAGAAACTCCTCGCAGAACATATTCTTTGAACGCAAATATTCAATATCCTCTTTGCTGAACTCTAAGTTATTAAGATACTCAATAAGCTGCTGAACGCCTGCCATAATGGCAAAGCCTGCCCTGTCGGGAGCCTGACGAAAATACATATCAAAATATGCAATTCTGTCACCCATGCCGCATTTTAAATAACCGTTAGCCATAGTGATTTCATAAAAATCAGTAAGCATAGTGTAATTCATTACTAAACCGCATCTCCTAAACCTGCACACCCACATACTGCGTAAATAATTAATAGGTGTATATTAATTTTTGACAAAGAATCTCCTTAACATACTTCTAATCAAATAACAGTATATCATTTTCGTCAAATTAAGACAAGACCTAATTCGATAAGAAATATAACAAAAGATTTCGCCGCGCTTTACAAAATCTTGACAAAAGCAACAAAAACCTATAAAATTAAGCTTGCTGATACGTAAAACAAGTTATAAAAAATTTTAACCCAGCATATCCCGGAGGTATGATAAGTTATGAAAAATCGGGTATTTATAATAGTATTTGCTTTAATTTTAGCTGTATCCGCAACCTCAATCTGTTTTTTCAGCCGTATTTCATCGGATGAAACAACTGCCGAAATTGTTCAGGACGGAACAGTCATAAAAACAATAAATCTAAGCCGGATTACCGAACCTGAAGACATAATCATCAGCTCGCCGGACGGCGGAACAAACACCGTCCATATCGAGCATGGCGCCATCTCAGTATCAGATGCCGACTGTCCGGACAGGCTCTGCGTCAAACAAGGGGAAATCACGAACGGAATATATCCAATCGTTTGCCTCCCTCACAAGCTGGTTGTAAGAATTGTTAAAGACGACGGACAAACCCCGCCGGAGGTTGACGCCGTAACCGGCAGATAATTCAGATTTAAATTTGTATTTTAGGAGAATTTGTTATTTAGGAGAATTTGTTAATGAAGCATAAACCGAAACGCTTAGTCTCAGTCGGTGCGCTTACAGCTGTTGCGCTGACCATTTTCGTGATTGAAAATCAAATTCCGCCGCTTGTCGCCATACCCGGAATCAAGCTTGGTCTTTCAAACATAATCACGCTTTTTGCACTTGTTATAATGGGTCCGAAAGACGCGTTTACAATATTGGTGCTGAGAGTAACTCTGGGCAGCATCTTCAGCGGTCAGATTATGACGCTCGCTTACAGCATGTCCGGAGGAATACTGTGCCTGCTTGCAGAAATAATTCTGGTTAAGCTTCTGCCTCTTGAAAATCTTTGGACAGTGAGCGTTATAGGCGCTGTTATTCATAATATAACGCAAATCGCTGTCGCAGCTTTGATAACAATGACCGCAGGCGTATTCTTTTATCTTCCGCATTTAATAATTGCCGGCATAATCACAGGAACATTTATCGGATTGTGCGTTCAGATTGTGATAAAAAAATCCGGGAATACCTTCAGAAAGCTCTTGTTGTAATACATTTGTAATATTTTTGAAACGTTGTTGAAATATTGCAGAAATTATCTATATCAGCGAACTGATAATTATATATTTTGCACAAAATAATTTAATTTATTTGTTTAAATTTAACCTTGAAAAAGCTGTTTTCTGAGATTATAATAATAAAAAGAAATTTTTAAACTCAAAACAATAAATAAACCTGTCTTTCGATTTAATGAACGGGATCGGAGGATGGGTTTTT